>Ga0105044_10000619_pt1 | contig 44243 bp, 30 predicted proteins | sample MAT01_FD_78092 | JGI IMG/M metagenome (GOLD analysis project Ga0105044, IMG submission 78092) | Freshwater microbial communities from Lake Fryxell liftoff mats and glacier meltwater in Antarctica - MAT-01 | ecosystem: Environmental > Aquatic > Freshwater > Ice > Liftoff microbial mat | place...
ACCTCCCCGAGTTCGCCGCCTCAGCCCATCGCGTCTCGGGTCGACTTGCCACTGATTCCCCGTTCGCAGCTTTCGATCACTTCGCCCGCGCCGCTCGCATTTTTGGTCACATCGGCCATCTCGTTGGCCGCGGCGAATCCCTACACAACGCAGCCAAGCTGCGTGCCGCGATAGCGGGCAGCGACCGGGCCACCGTTCCCCATATCACCACCTTCTACGCGGAACCTCCCTCCAGCTTTGGCCGCGTCGATGCAGACGCCAGGCCTGACTCATCTGCGGATGCGGTGGCCCAGGCCCTTCGCGCCACGGCTGCGATGGTGGACTTGACGTCCAGGCCGGCGCTGTCCGGCCACGAACTGCTGTCGCTGGTCGCGGCAAGCGGTGCATCGACCAACGCCATCATGGTGGCTTGGCGCGGGTCGTCCCACGACGTGCTCGGCTGGATCGGCGCAGACGAACCAGACACGACGGTGCTGGCGTGCGCTGACGAGTGCGTCACCTTCGAGCTCGGCAGCGACGGCGCGCGCGAGGTGTCGGTGGTGGTGCGTCCGCGCAATCTCGGTTCGGCGCGCACCACCCTCCTGGCGTTGCAGCGGCTGGCTGCCAATGCGGCCTCGCTCCATAAGGCTGCGGTGGCAGAGAGCGAGCGGTCGGCGCTGTGGCCAGAGCCCTTGCCGGAACAACAACTTGGATTCGTGTGCGCGTCCGAGTCGATGCTGGAACTGCTGAGCGCCACGCGGCGCGTGGCCGCCAGTAATTACGCCGTGCTGATCACCGGTGAGACCGGTACCGGCAAAGAGCTGCTGGCGCGCGCGATTCATAACCTGTCGCCGCGCAGCAAGCAGCGCTTCCAGCCGTTCAATTGCACCGCGGTGGCCCGCGAGATGCTCGACGCGCAACTCTTCGGCTACAAACGCGGCGCGTTCACCGGCGCTCACGATTCGTTCCCCGGAGTGATCCGCAGCGCGGCGGGTGGCACGCTGCTGCTCGACGAAATCGGCGAGATCGGGCTCGACGTGCAGCCCAAACTGCTCCGCTTCCTCGAGTCGGGCGAAGTGCATCCACTGGGCGAGCCGGCGCCGGTGAGCGTGGACGTGCGCGTCGTGGCCGCCACGAACGCCGACCTCGACGCCCTGGTCGAGCAGGGGAAGTTCCGCGACGACCTCTTCTACCGGCTCAACGTCGTGCGCCTCACCATTCCGCCGCTGCGAGAGCGGCGGGAAGAGATCCCGCTGCTCCTCGATCATTTCCTGGAACGCGCGCAGAAGGAGTGCGGCAAGTCGGGCATTCGCGTCGGCGAGACCGCGGCCGAGTATCTGCTGCTCTACGCCTGGCCCGGCAACGTGCGCGAGCTCTCGAACGAGGTACGGCGCGCGGTGGCCCTCGCCGAACCCGGCGCCGTGCTGATGCCCGAGCACTTATCGGCCAAACTCGCGGCCACTCGGCGCACGGTGCCCGTGGACCAGCGCCCCCCCGACCACTCCGAACTGGTGGTGCGGCGCGACCAGCCGCTGACGGCGGCCGTGGAACATGTGGAGCGCGCCCTGATCCAGGACGCGCTGCGCCGGCACACCAACGTGGAGGACGCGGCCCGCTCGCTCGGGCTCTCGCGTAAGGGCCTGTATCTGAAGCGCCAGCGCCTCAAGATCGACGAGTAGGGCCGCCGGTTCGCGACTGGCGTGTGAACAGGCGGTTCAATGCAGGTCAAGCTGCTACCGCGCCCACTCAGCCCACGTCCACCGGCGGCATCACGGCACGGCCTTTGAGCTTGGCCTGCGCCGCCTTCGCCGTCGCGCGCAGCAGCGGGTCGGCGGCGGTCGACCAGGCGTCCACCTGATGCGCCAGCCCCACGAGGCGCAGCTCGCCGATAGCGTAGGCCGCGCACGCCTGAAGCCATGGGTCGCGACTACGGGCCAGCACCTCGACCGCTTCGTCGCGCGACGCGACAGTCACGCCGACCAGCCGCGCGGCGTCACGCGCCCGGTCGGCCGGGCTGACCTCGCGATCGAAGAGCGGCACGACCGTCGCCCGCAACGACGGCGGCAGCACGTTGTCGAGGAACTCGAGGGCGTTGTCGTGCACGGCCGGCTGATCCGACTGGATGCCCACGAACGCACTGTGCATGTCGTGGGCGGGGTACAGGATCTTCATCAGGCGGAAGATGCGCTCGCTCTCCTGTGACAGGGCTTCGCGCAGGCCGGCCACGACCGGCTCGGCCCCGGTGAGCGATCCGCCAATCGCGTCGAGTACCTGGTAGGAGCGGTAGTGCCCGGTGATCTCGGCCTCGAGCGCCGTCTCGACCAGCGCCCGCTGCACCCGCCGCTCGGGATAGAGCTGGGCGAGCTTGTTGAGCGCGGCCAGCACCCGCATGCGCAGGGCCGGGTCGCCCGTAAGCACGTTGTCGACCAGCACCGCGTGCGCGGCCGGCGTGGCCATGGCCTGCAGTACGGTCGGCAGCTCCAGGCGGATGGCCAGGGGCGTGTCGCGATCCTCGAGATAGTCGCTGATCGGGTCGATGATGCGGTCGCCGAACGACCCGAGCGCGCTCACGATCTCGTCGGTGAGCCACGGCTCGGCAAGACGATCGACCAGGCGGTGCACGAGCGCCCGCTTGCCCAGCCGCCCTGCCGACCGCACGGCCTCGCGGGCCACCTCGGGCGCGTCGTCTTCGAGCAGCTTGCGCAGTTCGCGGTCGAAGATGTCGGGGGCCATCCCCACCACCCTGGCCGCCTCGACCCGCGCGCGCACCCCGGCGTCGCCGCCTTCCGCCACCATGCGCTGCAGCATCACCTGCGCGGCTTCCACGTTCTGAGCCCGGCCAGGACGCGACAGGAACGCGATGAGCGAGGCCTGAATCGAGAAGTCGTGGTAGTCGCCCACCTGTTCGATGAGCGCGAGCGGGTCCACGTTCGAGTGCCGGGTGAGATAGAGCAGCGCCTCGGTGCGCACCTCCAGATGCGGGTCGCGAAGCAGACGTTCCACGTCGCCCTTCACGGTGGTCACGCCGGCCTGCGAGAGCAGCGTCAGGGCGCGCAGGCGCACGTCGGACGACTCGTGCCGCAGCAGGTCGGCCACGGCGATCTGCACGCCGTCGGCCGGCCACGTCTCGAAGAAGCTGAGCGCGTAGAGGATCTCGGCCGGCGATCCCCGCAGCTTCTGGGCGAGGGCCACGCTGGCGCTCCGGTCGAGCAGGGCGCTGCTCGCCCGCTCGGCGTCGAGCCGGTGCTGATGGATGCTCTCCTGCAGATTGGTCACGTACTGCCGGCGCGCCACGACCGCCGCCGCCATCCAGGCCGCGACGATCGCCAACGTGAGCCAGCCGACCTGCACCGGGTTCCAGCCGAGACCCACCGCGCACCCCAGCACCACGAGCCCGCCGAGCGCGTCGCCGCACCGGTAGATCACCGTGTCGATGAACGACTTCACCCGGAACGTCTCGGCCGCCGACAGGGGCAGGTAGAGCAGCTCCACCGTGACCTTGTCGATCGAATAGCGCAGCACCTGGTCACTCGCCTTGAGTGCCGACACGGCCACGAGCGAGCCGAAGGCGAGCACGCCGAGCGTCGTCGATGCCATCGCCACCGGCACGATGAAGAGCGCCAGACCCACCCCCACCGAGCGCAGCACGCGGCTCGTGAGCAGCAGTTGCAGCCCGAGCGAAGCCAGGCCGGCAATCATGTTGAACGACCCGAAGAAGGCCGCGAGCTGGTCGGTGTCGGGAATCTGCGCCTTGGCGATCGCCTTGAACTGCCAGCCCGCCACCGTCGTGGCAAACGACGCCAGGCCGATGACCCAGGCAATCGACCGCAGGTAGGGCGAGCCTGCGACGGCCTTCAGGCTGGCGCGGAAGCCCAGCGGCTCCATCGAGACGTCCACGGCCGCTACCTCGGCCCGCTGCCACGACAGGTGCACCAGCCAGGCCGACACCAGCAGGCTGCCCGCCACCCACAGCAGCAGCGTCTCGGTGCCCAGACTCGACGCCGTGAGGCGCGTGGCCAGGCCGCCGACGATCCAGCCCAGGATGGCGCCGCTGCCGATGAAGCCGAAGGCGCGCTTGGCTTCGCGCGTCGTGAGCACGAAATTGGCCAGCGTCCAGACCTGCGAAGGCGCGAGCACGCTGAAGATGCCGACCCACAGATAGATGACGATGAAGAGCCAGCCCTGGCCGATGCCAGCGACGCTGCACCACCAGAACAGCACGCAGTTGCCCGCGTAGACGAACAGGGTGCCGATCTGCAGCGAGCGCAGCGACACCCAGCGGCTGGCGCGGATGTAGAGCGCCACGGCCACGCCCACGAGCACGGCGATGGTGATGTCGGCGTAGGGCAGGTCGACGGCCGAGTAACGGTCAAGGAACAGGGCGTCGCGGGTGGCCTTGCTGGCCACCGTGCCCGACATGGTCAGGAACAGGTAGACGAAGAGCGGCCAGGAGCGGTGCCACTCGGATTCGCTCAGGCCCAGCATCCGGGCGATTACCTTCAGCATCCAGCTACGTATCGTATTGCTGCTGGGTCGGCGCCTGCATAAGATTCATCCACACTCCCCATGGCCACGACAGCTCCGCGTTTGTCCCTGCTCACCCGCTGGCTGTCCCCGATCGCCGAGCTGCGCGCGGGCGAAGGCGGCACTGCGCTGCTGCTCTTCCTCTACTCGTTCCTGGCGATGACGTCCTACAACATCGTCAAGCCGGTCACGCGCTCGCAATTCATCTCGAGCCTGGGCGCCGACAACCTGCCGTGGGTGCAGTTCGGGGCCGGCATGGTGATCGGCCTGATCATGCAGGCCTACACGAAGCTCATCGCGACGGTGCCGCGGCGCTGGACGATCCCGGTCACCCAGGCCGGCATGATCGTGCTGCTGGTGCTCTTCTGGGTGCTGTTCACGCAGATCGGCGCCGAGTGGGTCTCGGTCGGCTTCTACCTGTTCGGACTGATCCTGGGCATTCTGCTCATCAGCCAGTTCTGGACGCTGGCCAACGACATCTACGACCCGCGCCAGGCCAAGCGCCTGTTCGGGCTGATCGGCGGCGGCGCCAGCCTGGGCGGCGCCACCGGCGCGGCGATCACCGCCGGCCTGGTCGAGACCCTCGGCTCGAAGACGATGCTGCTGGTCAGCGCCGCCATCATGGTGGTGTGCCTGCTCATCGTCGTGCGCATCATCGGCAGCAACGAACGCGCCGGCCAGTCCGACGCGTCGAAGACGGGGGAAGAGGAGAGCGTCGGCGGCGGCGAAGCGCTGGCGCTGCTGGGTGGGTCGCGTCACTTGCAGGTCATCGCGCTCGTGATCGCGTTTGCCGCCATCGGCGCGGCCATCATCGAGCAGCAGCTCAACATGGCGGCGGCCCAGGCCAAGGGCCAGTCCAACACCGACGGCATCACCGCGTTCCTGGCGCAGGTCACGGTCTACCTGTCGCTCATCGGCCTGTTCATCCAGGTGGCGCTCACGAGCCGTATCCACCGCCTGCTGGGCATCGGCTTCGCCCTGATGATCCTGCCGGTCAGCCTCGGCGCCAGCGGTCTGCTGATGCTCACCGTGGGCGCGCTGTGGACAGCCGGTCTGGCCCGCGTCATCGACACGTCGCTGCGCTACACGGTCGACAAGACCACGCGCGAGATCCTGTTCCTGCCGCTGCCCGCCGACGTGAAGTACCGCGCGAAGCCCTTCATCGACGTGACGGTGGACCGATTATCGAAGGGCGCCGGGGCGCTGCTCATCCTGGTGCTCATCAAAGACTGGGGCCTGGGACTCACCTGGCAGCAACTGAGCTACGCCAGCCTGGCGATCATGGTGCTGTGGGTAGTCTTCGCGCTGCGGGCGCGGGCCGAGTACATGGCCGCCTTCCGCCGGAGCATCGTGCAGCAGGACATGCGGGCCGGCGAGATTCGCCTCGAAACGGCCGACCTCTCCACCATTGAGGCGCTGGTCGAGGAACTGGCGCACCAGGATCCCACGCGCGTCATCTACGGTCTCGACCTGCTCGAGTCGCTCGACAAGCGGCACCTGGTGAGCCCGCTGATGCTCTACCACGAGCATGCCGATGTGCGGGCGCGCGTGCTGCGCCTGGCCGAGGCCACCGGTCCCACCGGCGCGGATCGCTGGCTGCGCGGCATCTCGCGCGGACTCACTGACCCCGAAGGCGACGTGCGCAGCGCCGCGGTGCGGGCATTGGCGGCGGTGAAGGGCCAGGAGGCCGCGGCCCTGATGCGCCCGTATCTGCAGGATGCCGATCCCGCCCTGGTGGTCACCGCGGCCTCCGCCCTCTCGAACAGCAGCGACCCGGCGGATGTGAGCGCGGCGTCCGACGCGTTCCGCGCTCTCATCGACGACTCGCGCGAGCAGCGCGCCAGCACGCGCGCGGAGGTGGCGCGAGCCCTCGGTCGCGTCGCCAACCCGGCCTTCCGTCCGCTGCTCGTGCCGCTGATGTTCGATGCCGACATCGACGTCGCCCGCGACGCCATCAAGAGCGCGGCCCGGCTGGGCGGCGGCGACTACCTCTACGTGACGCCGCTCGTGTCGTTGCTGCGCAACCGGTTGCTCAAGGGGGCCGCACGCGACGTGCTCGCCAGCTACGGCGAAGACGTCGTGCCGACGCTGGTCTACTTCATGCGCGACCGCGACGAAGACATCTGGGTGCGGCGGCACATCCCCGCCACGCTTGCGCGCATTCCCTGCGCCGCCACGCTCCAGACGCTGGTCGACGGCCTCGACGATCCCGACGGGTTCCTGCGCTACAAGTGCCTGGCGGCGCTCGAGCACCTGCGCCGCACGCGGCCGGAGCTGGCCGTGCCGCAGGCCACCATCGACCGGCTCGTGTCGGCGGAAACGGCCCGGGCCTTCGATCGCCTCACGCTGCACTACAACCTGTTCCACGCTGGCGGCCTCGACGAGGACTGCCTGCTGGCGCGGGCGCTCACCCAGAAATACGACCGCGCGTTCGACCGCGTGTTCACGCTGCTCGGGCTCGGACACTCGTCGAGCGACATTGCCGCGGTGCGCCACGCGCTCACCTCTGGCGACGCGCGCAGCCGGGCGGGCGCGGCCGAGTTCCTCGACAACATTCTCAAGGGCGAATCGCGGGCGCGGGTCATGCTCTTGGCCGAGGACATGCCACGCGACGTGCGGGTGCTCAAGGGCAACACGATGTTCCGCACGCGGGAACGCGACGTGGAAGACACCCTGGCGCAGCTCGTCCACGACGACAGCCAGGAAATTGCCGCCACGGCGATGCAGCTTGTGGAAGCGCATGGACTCTGGTCCCTTGCCGGCGATCTCGAGCACGCGCTCGAACACCGGCCGGCCCGCGACTGGTGGGTGTTCGAGGCGGCGTCGTGGGCCCTGGCGGCCCAGCGCATGCCGGCCGAACGCCGGCGCGTGCTGTGGCAGGAGCCGCTGCCCGCCGTGGAACTCGCCGACCGGCTGCGCCGCATCCAGCTCTTCGACTTCGTCTCGGTCGACGAGCTGTTCCGCGTGGCCAGCCTGGGCCGTCAGGTGCGCCACGAAACCGGCCGGGTGATCGCGCAGGAAGGGCACGTGGCCGACGTGCTGCACATCGTGCTCGATGGACGGGTGCGCGTGGCGAGCACGCGCGAGGGACGCACGGAGATTGCGGCGCCCGGGGTGCTCGGCTTCGAGGACGTGCTCGAAGGCCATCCGGTGCGCGGTACGGCCACCGCGCTCGAGCCCACCATCACGCTCACCATGACCACCGAGGAGTTCCTCACGCTCGTGTCGGAGAACGTCGAGATCGCGCAGGGCATCTTCCGCATGCTGATCGAGACGCACTGCGCGCCCGCCTGGCGCACGGTGGTGCACGGGGAACTCTCGCCGGAAATGGAGCAGCGGGTGGCCGACGGCGTGCAGGCGCTCGACGGCCTGCTGTTGCTGCAGGCGAGCCCGCTGCTGCATCGCGCCACCACGGCCGAGCTCGTGCGCCTCGCGGCGGCGGCACGGGTCGTGCCCCTGGTGCCGGGCGCGGCCTTGTTCAAGCCCGGCGACGTGGCCGCCATCCACGCCGTGCTCAGCGGTCAAGTGTCGGTATCGGCCGCCGAGGGCACGACGCCCGATCACGCCGACAGCGGCGACGTCGTGGGGATGTACGAGGCCTTGAGCGGCCGCTACATGGCCGCCACGGGCACGATCGCGCAGGCCGGCACGGCCTTGCGGATCGACCGCACCGAGCTCTTCGAGCTGATGGCCGACAACATGCCGCTGCTCCAGGGCATCTTCAGCGGCCTGGTGCACACGAGCGCCAGAATCGCCGCGCGTGCTTCCGCGCACGAGGCCCATGCGGCCCACACGCACGCGGCGCCGGCCGGGCTCTGACACTCAGCCCGGCAGACGCACCTCGAAGCACGTCTCCACGCCGGGCGTACTCGTGACGCGCAGGGCGCCGCAGTGGCGTTCGACGATCGCCTTCACGATCGAGAGGCCAAGTCCGGTGCCGCCCGCATCGCTGCGGGCCGTGTCGGTCTTGTAGAAGCGGTCGAACACGTACGGCAGGTGCTCGGCGGGAATGCCCGAGCCGGTGTCGCGCACCGCGAAGACCAGCGCATCCGCGTCTCGCTCGGCGCGCACCCAGACCCGCCCCCCGCGCGGCGTGTGCCGCAGCGCATTGGCTGTGAGGTTCTGCAGCACCTGCTCGAGCCGCCGCTCGTCGCCCCGTACGACCTCTGCACCAGGTGTCACCGCCGTGTCGAGCGTCAGGTGTGCCGCAGAAGCGGCTGGCCCATGGCGCTCAACCACCCGCGTGAACAGCCGCGCCACCGACACCTCGGCCAATTCGAGCGGCGCGCCGCCGGCGTCGAACCGGGCCAGATCGAGCAGGTCGTTGACCAGCCGCTCCAGCCGCTGTGCTTCCACATCCACGACGTGCACGGCCTGGCGGCCCTGCGGCGAGGCCGGGGCAAAGGCCGGCAGGGTCAGCGTTTCCGCGTAGCCGCGAATGGCGGTGAGCGGCGTGCGCAGCTCGTGCGTGATATCGGCCAGCAACTGCCGGCGCGCCCGGTCGGCATCGACCAGCGCCGCTTCGCGCGCCGCCGCCTCGCTGGCCATGCGATTGAAGGCGCGGGCCACCGACGCCACCTCATCGCCGCCCGCCTCCGACGCGCGCGCGGTCGCGTCGCCGGCACCGAAGCGCCGCGCCGCTTCCTCGAGATCGCGCAAGCGGTTCTGAGCCGGCCGGAACACCGCCAGCGACGCCAGCGCCGTGCCGACCAGGAGCAGGCCCGCAAGCCCGGCGGCGAGCCATGGCGCGAGCTCGCGCGCCACCGCCCCCAAGGGACGGCCCCGGGCCACCAGCACCGCCGCCACCACCTGGCCACCGACCCGCACCGGCGCTATCGTCCACGGCGGGCCGGCCGGCAGCGCCCGCAGCGCGGCGCGCCCGTCGTCCCGCCGCCCCGGGCCACGGCCGCGGGGGCGGCCGGGCCGGAACACCGGCTCGCGCCAGTCGCCGGAATCACCCGCCCGCAGGCGCCGCACGGTCACGTCCACCAGGGCCGGCGGCGGGTCGATGCCGGCAGCCACCACGCGTCCATCGGCCAGCACCAGCGCGGCCGGCCGCGCCAGGTCGGCAAAGCGCGTGCGCGCCAGGTCGACCAGGTCCGCCTCCGGCTCGCGCAGCGCGGCGTCGGTGAGTTCCTCTGCCACCAGGCGCGTGAGGTCCCCGAGCAGGCGCGACGGCAGCGCCTCGTCGCGCTGCGCCGAGAGCCACAAGAAGAGACCGCCCTGCGCGAGCAACGTGGCGGTGAGGAACACGATGAACCCGATCGCGATGCGCCAGTACAGGCTGCGATACCACCGACGGGGCTCCGGAGCGGCCATGACGCTAGACATCGGCGAACTTGTAGCCGGCGCCCCACACGGTGAGCACCAGCGTCGGTGATTCGGTGTCGGTCTCGACGCGCTTGCGCAGGCGCTTCACGAGCGTGTCGACCGACCGCGGGGTGACGAACGTCTGCCCCGGCCACACGCGCGTGAGCAGCGCCTCGCGGCTGAAGACGATGCCGGGATGCGAGGCCAGCAGGTGCAGCAGCTTGAATTCCTGCGTGGTGAGCTCCACCTCGTGGCCGCGCACGCGCACGCGGCGCCTGGCCGGGTCGATCTCGACGCCGTGGATGGTCACCACCTTGCCGGCGGCCGCGCCGGCGTTCTCACCCGCCTCAGGGGTCGCGGCGCGCGAGCGCCGCAGCAACGCGCGCACCCGCGCCACGAACTCGCGGATGCCGAACGGCTTGGCCAGGTAGTCGTCGGCGCCGCTCTCGAGACCCAGCACCTTGTCGGATTCCTCGCCACGCGCCGTCAGCATCAACACGGGCGTACCGGTGTTGGCACCGGTGCGGCGCAGCGCCTTGCACAGCGTCAGCCCGTCCACGCCGGGCAGCATCAGATCGAGCACGACCAGGTCGAAGGGCGTGCCCGACAGCCGATCGAGCGCCTCGCGGCCATCGCCAACGAGGGTGCACTCGAGCCCCTCGAGGCCGAGGTGCAGCGCAATCAGGTCGCGAATGTGACGGTCGTCTTCAACGACGAGGACGTGGGCCATGGTGACGGGACGGCTGTGATCTTACGGGCCACACGCGCTTTGTGGCGGTCCAGAGAGAGCCTGCCATACTTTTTTCACCAGTCCGCCGTCGCTTCGCCACGCGCCTCCCGTCTCATTGACAGGAAGGGCTGGAGGACAACACCGATGACCAAGACATTCAAGCTCGTAGCAGGCACCGCACTCGGACTCGCACTGATGACCGGGGCCGGCGTGACCGTGACCGCGGCCAGCCAACAGGGTCCGCGCGGCTTCATGGGCCACATGGGACAGGGCGGGCCGGGCGGGCCAGGCCGGGGGCCCGGTGGGCCAGGGGGCATCATTCCGGGCCTGCGGGCGCTGGATCTCACCGAGACGCAGCGCGAGCAGGTGAAGGCGGTGATGGAATCGCACAAGGCCGAGTTCGAGGCGCAGGCCAAGGCGATGCAGACGGCCCGCCAGGCACTGCACGCGGTGGTCACCGCCGACGCCTTCGATGAGGCGGCCATTCGCCTGAAGTCAGCTGACGTGGCGGTGGTGGAGGCCGAGGGCGCGATACTTCGCGCCAAGGTGCACACCGAAGTGTGGGCCCTGCTCACGCCCGAGCAGCAGCAGAAGGCCAAGACGCTGCAGGCCGATCGGGAGGCGCGACGCGGCCAGATCCGCGAGCGCGCCGAGCAGTGGCGGGGCCAGCGCCAGGAACGCCGGCAGCACAGGCCGCAGCAGCGCGGCTAGCCCGGCCGCGGATTGAGACGACCGGACGGGCAACCTCAGCGCGAGCCGGCGTTGCCCGTCTGCACGTACCGTCTGCACCTACCGCTTGACAGGCGTGCCCCGGGGTCTATGATGCGCGGTACGACGTCGCATCCAACTCTGGAGGCAGGTATGAACACCGTCCAGCACGTTCTGCACGCGAAGTCCGGCCCCGTCATTTCCGTCTCGCAGGATGCCACCGTCTACGACGCCCTGGCGCTCATGGCGCGCTACGACATCGGCGCGCTCGTGGTCATCGACGGCGACGGGATTGCGGGGATGTTCACCGAGCGCGACTACGCGCGCAAGGTCATCCTGCTCGGCAAGTCGTCGCGCGAACTGCTCGTGGCCGAGGCCATGACGCGGCAAGTGCTCACGGTGACGCCGCACTGCACCATGGACGACTGCATGGCGATCATGACTGACCACCGCGTGCGCTACCTGCCGGTGCTGAGCGAAGCTGGCGTGGCCGGCATCGTGTCGATCGGCGACGTCGTGAAGGCGCTGCTCGATGAACAGCGCTTCACCATCCAGCAACTCGAACACTACATCGCGACGTAGTCAGGTCGCGGCGCCAGCGGCTCGCCGGATCCAGTCGATCGGCTTCGCGCGACGCCGTGCCGTTGAAGTAGTCGATGAGCACGCTCGTGTCAACGAGTGGACCCATGGCGCACCTGCCGTCGATCGCGCAGCGCGTCCAGATCGCCTTGCCACGGAAGCTTCCCGCGCAGCGTCCTCACTCGCCGCAGGCGCTCGAGCCGCACCAGTTCTGACAGGGCCCGGTGGACTGCCCCCGTCTTGGTGCGTTCCCCTGACAGGACCATCGCCTCTTCGACCAGAGCGTCATCGAGATTGATGTTGGTCCGGATCGCTCGGTGATACACCCCGGATGCATGTTTCGTGTGTATCGTGTGGTTGGGTCTCAGCGCCGCGGCGCGCTCAGCCGCAGCAGACGCAAGCCGTTCAGCGTCACGGCCACCGTAGCGCCCGTGTCAGCCAGCACCGCCATCCACAGCGGCGCGGAACCGAGCAGCGCCGACACCAGGAAGGCGAGCTTCGTGACCAGCGCGATGGCCACGTTCTGGTGGATGACCTGCACGGCGCGCTTGGCGTGGCGGCCCAGCAGGGCCAGGCTCTCGGCCTCGTCGCGCGCGTCCACGAGCACCGCGTCGGCCGCCGCCATGGCCGACGGGCCGTCATCGTCGGTGGCGACCCGCACGCCGACGCGGGCAAACGCCTCGCGGGTGTGGTGGGTGGTCGACGCGGCCAGCTCGAGCGGCGCGCCGCCCTTGACGACCACGCCGCGATTGGCCAGCGCCGTCACCGCGGCCACTACGGTGACGGGAGTAGAGATCACGAGCGCGCACGGACACGCCATCACCAGGAACACGAGCGCCCGGTAGAACCACTGCGCCCACAGTCCGTCGACGAGCGGCGGCCCCAGGGCTACGACCAGCGCCGCCGCCGTTACGGCCGGCGTGTAGATGGCGGCGAACCGCTCGATCCAGCGCTCCACCGGGGCCGATTGCTGGCTGCTGTCGGCCGAGAGCGCGCCGTGATCGGCCACCGACGCCAGGGCCGCGCGGGCGCGCTCGAGACTCCACGCTTCGAGCCGGTGCGCCACGGCAAAGAGGAAGGCGACGGCCCCCGCCTCGGCCCACTGGCCGAGCGCAGCGGCGCCGGCCGCCGACACGCACACGAGCACGTGCATGTCGAGGCGCAGATGGCGCAACGCGGCAAGCGCGCGCGGCCACATGCGCCACAAGCCCGCTACCACGGCCAGCGCATAGGCGGGCACCGCCAGTGGCGCATGCGCGTGTGACAGCACGTCGGCGCCTTCGTGCCCGAAGAACGCCTCGCGCCAGCTCTCGGCCGCCAGACCGTCGAGCAGCCAGCCCACCAGCCACAGCGCCCCGCTCAACACGACATCGGCATAAGCCGCAGGCGAAGGCGCGGCGGCCGGTGTGGCGCCGGCGCCGCCCGCGACTTCCACGGCCAGACCGGTGCGGATGATGGCCTCGCGCACGCGCGCCTCGCACGTCTGCGCCGGATCGATGGCCAGGTCCACCCGGCTATGCACCAGGTCGAAGGCCATGTGCACCACTCCGGGGTCGGCCTCGAGCGCGCGGCGCACCAGCGCCACTTCGTCGGCGCAGTCCATAGCCGGCACGCGCAGGCGCACTTCGCTCAGCGTGGCGGGTGGAAGGGGCTTCGACGGGGACATAACGGATCGGGCCGGCGCGCGGCGCGCTTGCCCATTATGATGCCCGCGGCCCGGCGCGGATACTCGCGCCACGGAACTGGACGGCGATCAGGGTTGAGCGGACGCGGACGCTCGCTCGGCGGCGACGGCAGCGTGCGAGCGCCTCGGCTCGGCGCCGCCTTCGATCGTGCCCGCCGCCATGTCGACGAGCACGGCCGAAGCGTAGCCGTAACGCACCTCGCCCTTGCGGCCGATCTTCTGGAACCGGTGGCCGCGGCGCTGCAGGTCATCGAGCACCGGGCGTGGAAAGCGGTCTTCGATCTCGATGCGCGCGCCGTGCTCGAGCGGATCAGCGGGATCGCGGCCGGGCAGGAAGCGCGGCGCTTCGATGGCCGCCTGCGCGCCGAGGCCGCCGTCGATCACGCTCGTGATCACGGTGTAGACCGTGAGCGGGATCCAGGCGTTGCCGGCGCACCCCACGGCCAGCCGCGGCACCAGGCCGCCCTCCGTTTCGGCAAACACCAGCGTCGGCACGGTCCCGGTCGTGGACCGCATGAGCGGCACGAGGCTGCCGTAGGCGCCGGGCGTGGGCCGCGAACTGCGCAGGTGGTTGTTGTAGAGGAAGCCGAGTCCCTTCGACACGTAGAACGTGCCGCCCCAGGTGCTGAGCGTCTGCGTGACCGCAATGAGGTTGCCCTCGGCATCGCCCACGGCAAACGCCGTCGTGCCACGGCCGATGCGCGTGGCCGGCGGCGTGAAGGATCCGTCGTCGTCGCCCTGCCGTTGGTAGGTGGAGGCTTTGGCCGGATCGATCTGCCGGAACAGCCGCGCGGCGTGGTCCGGCTGCAGATGCTCGGCGAAGTCCACCGGCCAGCGCTCGGGGTCGGCCACCCGGCGCAGCGGGTCGCGCACCTTCCACGCCTCGATCACCTGATGCCAGTAGTTGGCGTCGCTCGTGGCGCGCGCGCCGGCCTTGGGCGTGTAGTGACCGAGTACCTGCAGCGACTCGATCAACTGGATGCCGGTGGACACCGGCGGGCTCGGCGAGAAGATCGCGTGCCCGCGGTAGCGCCCGCGCACCGGCGCGCGCTCCATGGCGCGGTACTGGGCCAGGTCCGCATACGTGATGAGGCCGCCGTTTGCGGCCATGTCGGCCGCGATCTGCTTGGCGATGGCGCCGCGGTAGAAAGTCTCCGCGCCGTCTCGCGCAATGGCTCGCAGCGTCTCGGCGTAGTCCTTGTTCACGAAGCGGTCGCCGGGCTGCGGCACCGCGCCGCCGGGCAGGAAGATGCGCGCCGATTCGGGGTACTTCTCGAGGAAGCGGCGGCCTTCGTTGATGCTCGACGGCAGCGCCTCGTCGAGAATGAAGCCCTCGTCAGCCAGCGCGATCGCCGGCTCGATGAGCTGTGCCCACGTCACCTTGCCGCTGCCATAGTGGCGATAGAGATGGTCGAGGCCGGCCACGACACCCGGGATGTTCGCCGCCGCCGGACCGTCGCCGACGATGCGCCCGTCGCGCATGATCGCGGGGTTGTCGATCGTGGCGTGGCTCGGCGTCTGGTCCTTGTATTCCACGACCGTGGGCGTGGCCATGCCCGTGAGGTAGAGCACGGCCGTTCCGTCGCCGCCGAGACCCGACGCCTCGGGCTCTACGACCCCGAGCGCGAACGACACGGCGATCATGGCATCGACGACGTTGCCGCCGCGTTCGAACGCCCGGCGGCCCGCCTCCGACGCGAGCGGATGAGCCGACACGATCATGGCCCCGCGCGAGGTGACGACCGGCTTGATGAGCGGCTGCTCGGCGACGAGTTCGTCGAGCACGGCCTCGAGCGCCTCGGGCGTGCGCGCGGCGTGGGCGCGCGGCCGGTACTTCGCCCCGAGCGTCACCCATGTGGCCGCGGCCGGGCCGCGGTCGTAGTAGAGACGGCGGAGCGTGTCCCACGTGCGCTCGAACACCGCGGTCAAGGCGCGCGGCGAGGTCAGCGGCGCCGTCAGCACCGGGCCCGCCTCGTCGACTGGCGCCGGCGCGGCGATGCGCCACATCTGGAAGGCGGCGGCCGGGGCAAACAGCGGCGGCGCCTCGCCGAGATCGCGTGTGGGGTTGCCGTTGTAGGTGGGCTCGGGCTCGGGCACGCCCGTGACCAGCAACGTGCGGCCGTCGGGTGACCAGGCCGGCGCACCCGCGCGCCGGGACACGAGCACGGGCGGCGCGGCGGGCTTCGGCCGCGCGCGCGGCGCCCGGGCGCCTTCGGTCTGTGGCAGGTCCACGGTGGCCACCCACACGGCACCCACGCCCGCGCGCACGCCGTGGAAGGCCAGGCGCGTGCTGTCGGGCGCCCAGGCCGGGTGGCTCTCGATGCCGGCGACGCGCACCACGCGCGTCGGCCGCGGCGGGCGGGCCGCATCGGTGGTCGAGGGCGCCACGCGCGCGCCCAGGGCCACCGGCGTGGCGGTCGCGGCCGGCGCTGGCATCACCCACAGATCCACGTCGTCGTCGGCGTCGCGTTCCGAGATGAAGGCCACGAGCGCGCCGTCGGGCGACACGCGCGGATACGTCTCGTTGTCGAGCGTATCGGTGAGCGGCAACGGTGTCTGCCACGCGGGTGAGCCAGCCACTGGCTGAACGATCTGCAGGTCCCACTGCGCCCCAGGATCAGCGCCCACGCGGCCATGCCGAGGCGCCCGGCTGGCAAACACGATGCGGCCATCCGGCGTGAACGACGGCCAGCGCTCATCGCCGGGCTGGGTCGTGACCGGCGTGACCGCGCGGTCGCGCAGCCCCGCCACGTAGATGTCGAAGCCCGCGCCGCGATCGGCCGCAAACGCCACGCGGGTGCCGTCGGGCGAGAACACCGGGTCGCGCTCCACGCCGGGCGTCGCACCAGTCACGACGGGTGCGGCCTGCTTCCCATCGGCCGCCATCGTCCAGATCGCATCGAGCGCCGAGACGGCCACGCGGGTGCCGTCGGGCGACCACGCCGGATCCTGGGCACCGACCAACGCCGTGCTCGCCGCCTGCGCCGCGACCCCGGCGCGGCCACTGCCTACCGACGCCGCCAGCACCCCGGCCATGACGACCACCGCCGCGCGCCGCCAGGTCATACCACGATCACCGCGTCGGCTCACCGGGCGCGTACGGCGTCGGCAATCTTCTGCGCCGACAGACCGTAGTAGTGCACCAGCTCGTCGGGCGTGCCGCTGTGGGGAATCTCGCGCACCGCGAGCCGGGTCACCACCGCGCCGATTGCGGCAACGGCCCGGGCCACGGCATCGCCGAGACCACCGACCGCGTAGTGATCCTCGACCGTGATGAGGCGCGCCGTCTCGTGCGCGCAGCGCTGCATCGTCACCGCGTCGATCGGCTGCAGCGAGTAGGCGTCGACGACGCGAATCGCGATGCCCTCGGCCTTCAGCAGCTCGTAGGCCTCGAGCGCCTCGAAAAGCGTGATCCCGGCGCCAATCACCGTGGCGACGTCGCGCGCGCTCTCTCGCAGCACGTGGGATCCGCCGATCTGGAACGGCGCGTCGACGGCATAGATCACCGGCGTCTTCGGCCGCGACATGCGCAGGTAGACCGGCCCCGGATGGTAGGCCGCAAGCGCCACCAGCCGCTCGGCGCACACGGCGTCGCTCGGATACAGCACCGTCATGTTCGGCGCGGCGCTCATCATCGCCAGGTCTTCGAGCGCCATCTGCGAGGCGCCATCCTCGCCAATCGATACGCCGGCGTGCGAACCGGCCATCTTCACGTTGAGGCCGCTGATGGCGGCCATGCGGATGAAGTCGGCGCCGCGCGACAGGAAGGCCGCAAACGTCGACGGGAAGGGAATCGCCCCGCGGCTCGCCAGCCCCATCGCCGCGCCGATCATGACCTGCTCGGCGATGAAGCACTGATAGAAGCGGTCGGCGTGCCTGGCCTCGAAGCGCTCGCTGAAGGTGGAGTTCTTGACGTCGGCATCGAGGGCCACGACCCGCGCATCGGCATCGCCGAGCTTGGCGATGGCGGTGCCGTAGGCCTCGCGCGTGGCCACCAAGTCGCCCAGCGCATAGGCAGGCGCGGCCACCGACGCGGCGCTGAGCGCGACCGGCGGCGGCTGCGCGGGTGCCGGCGGACGGCGAATCTCGGCCGTCGCGCCGGCCGGCTCGGGCACGAGTTGCGCGTCGAGCTCGGCGAGCGCGCGCGCGAGCTCGTCGCCCTTCTTGAGCGCCTTGCCGTGCCAGTTCGGCTGCCCGGCCAGGAAGCTCACGCCCTGGCCCTTCAGGGTGCGCGCCAGAATCATCGTGGGCCGGCCGGTGGTGCTGCGCGCCTCGGCCAGCGCGCCCAGGATCTGCGCCATGTCGTGGCCGTCGATGGCGATGGCGTGCCAGCCAAACGCCTTCCAACGCCGCTCGAACGAGCCGAGGTCGTGCGCGTGCTGGGTGCCCCGGCTCTGGCCGAGCGCGTTCACGTCGGTGATGCCGACGAGGTTGTCGAGGCCGAAGAAGTCCGCCGCCGCCGCCGCCTCCCACACCGAGCCTTCGGCGCTCTCGCCGTCGCCCATGAGCACGTAGGTGCGATAGCCGCTGCTGATGCGGCGCGCGTTCAGGGCCACGCCGATACCGGCGCACAGGCCCTGGCCGAGCGACCCGGTGGCGACGTCCACGAACGGCAGGCGCGGGGTCGGGTGGCCTTCCAGATCCGAGGTGAACTTGCGCAGGTTGAGCAGGTCGGCGCGCGGGATGAACCCGGCTTCGGCCCAGGCCGCGTAGAGCAGCGGCGCGGCATGTCCCTTCGACAGCACGAACCGGTCCGCGTGCTGGTGCTGCGGTTCGGCGGGGTCGTAGCGCATCTCGGCGAAGAACAGGGCCGCCACCAGATCCGCGGCCGACATGCAGGTGGTGGGATGGCCACCGCCCGCTTCGGTCGTGGCGCGAATCGACTCGATGCGAAGCCGGGTCGCGATGTTCTTCAGCACCGGCACGGCAGGGGACGTCTCAACTGTCACGCAGAATCCTCCGGACCGGAGTGTAGCAGCGCGCTCCGGACACGGGCAACGACGAAGAACGTCGGACGCGGCCGAAATCCGCGCGCCGCACTAGAATGGGGGGATGCTCGTGTTGCGCTACATCTACGTGGTGGCGCTGGTCGTGTGGGTCGGTGGCCTCATCGCGGCGGGCGCGTTCGTCGCGCCGGCGCTGTTCGGGGTGCTGCAGGCCGAAGCCGGCACGGCCGGCCGCGTGCTCGCGGGCGCGGCGTTTGGCGAGGTGCTGCGCCGGGTGCTGACGGCCGGGGACGTGGCCGGCGTCGTCATGATCGTGACCATGACCATCCTGCGGCTGCTCGGGCCCAAGCCCCTGAGCTACGGCATTCGCGCCGTGCTCATCGGCGCCATGCTGGCCGTCAACGCCTACACGGCTCACCTCGTGCTGCCGGAAGCCGATAGCCTGCGCCGCCAGATGGCCGGCCCCGTGGCCGAGGTGGCCACAAGCGACCCCCGCCGCATCCGCTTCGATCATCTTCACCGCCTCTCCACCACGCTCGTCACGGGCCTCGCCCTCGCTGGTATCGCCCTGGCCGCGTGGGAGGCGCGAGAATAGGTTCCTGGCTATGACACACGCGATCACGCTCATTCCTGGCGACGGCATCGGTCCTGAAGTGACGCGCGCCGTCGTGCAGGTGCTCGAAGCCGGCGGGCTCAGCGCCACATGGGAGCCGTTCGAAGCCGGCGCCACCTCGGTGGCATCTGGTGGCACCACGCTGCCCGAGCCGCTGCTGGCGTCGATTCGGCGCACGAAGGTGGCGCTCAAGGGTCCGATCACGACGCCGATTGGGGAAGGCTTCACGAGCGTCAACGTCGGGCTGCGCAAGGCGCTCGCGCTCTACGCCAACTTGCGCCCGGTGTCGAACCTGCCCAACGTGAAGTCGCGCTACGACGGCGTCGACCTCGTGATCGTGCGCGAGAACACCGAAGACCTCTACGCCGGGCTCGAGCACACCGTGGTGCCCGGGGTGGTGGAGAGCCTGAAGATCATCACCGAGGTGGCCTCCACCCGCATCAGCCAGTTCGCCTTCGAGCACGCCCGCCGCCACCAGCGCAAGCGGGTGACCGCCGTGCACAAGGCCAACATCATGAAGCTCAGCGACGGGCTGTTCATCGAGTGCGCCCGGCGCGTATCCAAGGACTATCCCGAGATCCAGTACGACGAGCGCATCGTCGACGCCGCGTGCATGCAGCTCGTGATGTTCCCGGAACGGTTCGATGTGCTGCTGATGCCGAATCTCTACGGCGACATCGTGTCGGACCTGTGCGCGGGCCTCGTGGGCGGCCTCGGCGTGGTGCCGGGCGCCAACCTCGGTGCCGACGGCGTGGGCGTGTTCGAGGCGGTGCACGGGAGCGCGCCCGACATCGCCGGACAGGATCTGGCCAACCCGCTGGCCCTGCTGCTCTCGAGCGTGCTCATGCTGCACCACCTGCACGAAGACGCGGTGGCCGACCGCGTGATGCGCGCAATCACCGCGGTGCTGGCCGGAACGGTGCGCACACGCGACATCGGCGGCACGGCCTCGACCACGGAGTTCGCCGCCGCGATCTGCCGCGCCATGGACCGGCCGCAATGACCACCGACGAGATCGCGCAGGCGGTCTTTGCCCGCGACGAGGTGGCGAAGTACCTCGGGGGCAGCCACGGCGTGCACGGCGACGAAGCCCGCGCCAAAGTCGAGGGCTACCTGGACGAGCTGCGCACCACGCAGCGCTACGAGTGGTATCGGGCCCTCGAGTACCCGCTCTACCCAATCCTGCGGAAGCTGGAACGCATCGACGAACACCTCGAACACCCGCGCGCCGCAGCCGCCCGCGGCTGCCGGATCGTCTACGCATCGAACCACCGCAGCCACATGGACTACCTGCTCGAGCTGTTGGCGCTCGACGACGCGGGCATGAAGCCGCCCATTATCGCGGCCGGCATCAACCTGTTCGGCGGGCCGCTCGGCCTGATTCACCGGCACGTCACCGGCGCCCTGCCGATTCGCCGCAACACCAAGGACCCGGCCTACCACATCACGCTCAAGGCCTACGTCGCCGAGCTGCTCAAGGCGCAGGATTTCTTCTTCTATCCCGAAGGCGGACGTAGCTACAGCGGCGAGTTGAAGTCGCCCAAGACCGGGCTGCTCACCGCGTGTCTGCAGTCGGGGCAGCCGAATCTCGTGATCGTGCCGGTGTCGATGGCCTACGACCTGGTGCTCGAGGACCACGTGTTGGCCCGCCAGAAGGTCAAGGGCCGGCAGCGCGCGTTCAGCCGCGAGGTGGCCGAGATGGTGCGCTACGCCGTGGGCTACCGCAGCCGCGCCTTCGTCACCTGCGGCGCGCCGATTGCAGTGGACGACTTCACCGGCGCCTCGCGGCGATCGGTGCTCGACCTGGGCCATCTCGTAATGGAGCGGGTCGGCGCGCAGATCAAGGTGCTGCCGACCGCCCTGATGGCCGCGGCCATGGGCCCGTCGATTCCCGAAGCTGAACTGGCCGGTCGCATCGACGCCATGCTGGTCGGGCTGATCGCCAGGGGCGCCAATCTCGATGTGCGGACGTCCGCCGCGGTGATCGCGGCCGCCGCCGGTCCGCTCGAGGATCGCGGCATCATCGCCCGCGAAGACGGACGCTTCCGGGTGCGCGAACGCGGCCTGCTGCGCTACTACGCCCGCACCATCGAGCACCTGCTGCCGGCGCCGCCTCCGAGGGAGTGATGCTCGCCGTCACGTCGAAAGCCGTGTTCCACGGCCTCGCCCGCGTGGGTCTGCTGAGCCGTCTCGCCTCGCGCTACGGCATGGCGCCGGGCTCTGGCTTCGCGCGGCGCTTCATCGCCGGCGAGTCGGTGGAGGAAGCGATCGAGGCCGCCCGTACGCTCGGCGCCAAGGGCTTCGGCGTGTCGCTCGACTACCTCGGTGAAAGTGTGGCCACGCTGGAACTGGCCGACGCCGCGACGCGCGACTACCTGACGATCATCGACCGGGTGGTCGCGTCGGGCGTGGAGCGGAACCTCTCGCTCAAGCTGACGCAGCTCGGACTCGACATCGACCAGGCCACGGCGCTCGACAACCTGCGCCGCATCCTGGAACCAGCCGGCAGGCACGGATTCTTCGTGCGCATCGACATGGAGAACTCGCCCTACACCGACGCCACGCTCGACGTCATCGACACCCTCTGGGGCCTGGGCTACCACCACGTCGGCACCGTGATCCAGTCGTGCCTCACGCGCAGTCCGGGCGACATCGACCGGCTCAATGCGATCGGCGCGCGGGTGCGGCTCGTCAAGGGTGCCTACCGCGAGTCGAAGACGGTGGCCTACCCGACCCTGGCCGAGGTCAACGCGGCGTTCATCGAGCTGGCCAGGCGGCTGCTCGATCACAATCCATATCCGGCCATCGCCACCCACGATCCGGTGATGATCGACGCCGTCAAGGCCTATGCGCGCGAGCAGGGCATCGGGCCGGACCGCTTCGAGTTCCAGATGCTCTACGGCATCCGGAGGGATCTGCAGGCGGCACTCTTGGCCGAGGGCTACCGGGTGCGCGTCTACGTGCCGTTCGGCAAGCAGTGGTTCCCGTATTTCATGCGGCGCCTGGGCGAACGGCCGGCCAACGTGGCCTTCGTCGTGAAGGGCATCCTGCGCGACCGCAACTAGCGGCACCAGTCGCGAATCAGTCCGGCGAGCGCGTCGCGGCACTGGCGCACACTCGCCAGGTCCACCCATTCGTCCACGCCGTGCAGGCCCGCGCCGGCAGGTCCGAAGAGCACCGACGGGATGCCCGCCTGGCCGAGCACGGCGGCGTCCGTCCAGAAGCTCATGCCGATGGTGTTCGGGCGGCAGCCGGCGGCGCGTGCAGTCACGCCCAGCGCCTGCGACAGCGGATGCGCCGCGTCCACTTCGTAGGGCGGCCGGCCAAACAGGGCGGTGGCCTCCGCCGAAAACGACGGATCCTGGGCGGCCAGGCGCGTGAGAATCGCGTTCACTTCGTTGGCCAGCACGCGAGGCCCTTCGCCGGGCAGCGTGCGGCGTTCGAGCTGCAGCGTGCATCGGTCGGGATAGCTGCTCAGCTCGCGCCCGCCCTCGATGAGCGAGGCGTGCAGTGACGCCGTGCCCAGCCGCGGGTGTCGGACTCCGGCTTGCAGCTCCGCATCCAGCGTCTGTAGCGCGACGAGCACGCGCCCCATCTGCAGGATGGCGTCGATGCCCTCGGCCGGCCGGCTGCCGTGGGCGGCGCGGCCGATGGTGTCGATGCGCGCCCACTCGAAGCCCTTGTGGGCCACCGCGATATCGAGGTCGGTGGGCTCGGTGACGACGCCGGCATCGGCCCGCCAGCGGGTGACGAGCGCATCGGCGCCAATGCTCGAATGCTCCTCGTCGACCACGCAGGCCACCACCACGCGCCCTGCGGCGAGGCCGCCGCTCGCGGCCACGACGCGCACGGCGTCGATCATCGCGGCGACGCCGCTCTTCATGTCTTGGGCACCGCGCCCATGCAGCCGGCCGTCGCGCTCGACCGGCGTGAACGGCGCCGCCATCCCTGCGACGCCCACGGTGTCGATGTGGCCGCACAGCATCAGCGACCGTCCGGGTGCCCGTCCCTCGAGCGTGGCCACCACGTTGGGACGCCCGGGCGCCACCTCCTGCACCTCGACCGGCAGGCCCATGGCCTCGAACTCCTGCACGAGTCGCAGCGCAATCGCCGCTTCGCCAGCCGCGCCGGGCACCAGCGTGGGATTGACCGAGTCGATCGCGACCAGGTCGCGCAGCAGGCGGTCGACGTTCTCCATGACCAAGACATCTCCAAAGGCAAACAGCACAACGAGTGAAACAGTTTTCGGCCTGGCCTTTGGAGATGTCTCGCCTTCTGGGCCGTGTGAGGCGGAGCTTCGCTAGATTCTGTCAGATTCCCACGCGGGGTACGATGGCGACCATGTCCGCGTCCGACGCCACCTCACCACCAGTCGTCGATCCGCTGGATCTGGCCGTGGCCGTGGCGCGCGTGGCGCGTGCGCGTGGCGGCCGGGCGGTGGTGGTGGGCGGCTACGTGCGCGACCGGCTGCGCGGGCGGCCCTCGAAAGACCTCGACCTCGAGGTCTTCGGGGTGCCGCAAGACGACCTGCCGGCCCTGCTCGGCGCCCTCGGACGCGTGGAGCCGGTGGGCCGCGCCTTCCCCGTCTACAAGCTCGGCCCGATCGACGTGGCCCTGCCCCGCCGCGAGTCGAAGCACGGGCGCGGACACACCGGTTTCACGGTCGAGGGCGACCCGTCCATGCCGTTCGAGGACGCCGCCCGGCGCCGCGACTTCACGATCAACGCGATCGGCTGGGATCCGCTCTCCGACGAGTACCTCGATCCGTTCGGCGGCCGTGCCGACCTCGACGCCCACCGGCTGCGCGTGGTCGATCCGCGCACCTTCGCCGACGACAGCCTGCGGGTGCTGCGCGCCGTGCAGTTCGCCGCACGCTTCACGTGCATGCTGGATGACGAGGCGCGCGCCATCTGCCGCGCCATCCCGCTCGACGACCTCCCCGCTGAACGGCTCTGGGGCGAGATCGAGAAGCTGCTGCTGGTGGCGGAGCGACCGTCGCTCGGATTCACTCTGGCGCGCGACCTCGGCGTGATCGAGCAAGTGCTGCCGGAGATGGTGCCGCTCTACGACTGCCCGCAGGATCCCGAGTGGCATCCCGAGGGCGACGTGTGGATCCACACGCTGATGGTGATCGACGAAGCGCGGCAGCGGAACGCCGACCTCGACCGGCCGCGCCTGGCCGCCGTGATGCTCGGCGCCGTGTGCCACGACCTCGGAAAGCCGCTCACCACGGCCGTGATCGATGGCCGCTGGCGGTCGCCGGGCCACGAAGCTGCCGGCGTGCCAGCCGCCACGCTGGTGCTCGACCGTTTCAACGTCAACAGCATCGACGGCTACGACGTACGGCGTCAGGTGCTGGGGCTGGTCGCCGAGCATCTGCGGCCGAGCGCGTTCCACAAGACGAAGGACACGGTGAAGGACGGCGCCTTCCGCCGCCTGGCCGCGCGCGTGGACCTCGAACTGCTCGTGCGCTTCGGCCGTGCCGACTGCCACGGCCGCGGAGGCACCTTCGACTGCTCCGCGATGGACTGGTTCATCGAACGCGCGCGCACGCTCGGCGTGCAGCACGCCCCGCCCGCGCCGCTCCTGCTCGGACGCCACCTGCTCGATCTGGGCGTGACGCCCGGCCCGCGTATGGGCGAGATCCTGCGCGCGGTCTACGAACGCCAGTTGGACGGCGCCGTGACGACGCTGGACGAAGCGGTGGCCGCGGCACGCGACGAGCTGGCGGCCGGTCGCCCCAGCCCCCAGCCCCCAGTCCCTAGCTCGTCGTGATGTACTTCGCGAAGTGGTCCGGCTGCACGTTGCCGCCGCTCACGATCGCCGCCACCGTGCCCACTGGCGCGCCCAGCCCGAGCATCACCGCCGCCGTCGACGCGGCCCCGCTCGGCTCGGCCACGATGCGCGCGTTGCGGAACAACCAGGCCACGGCCTTGGCCATCGCGTCGTCAGGCACGGCCACCAGGTCGTCGACATATTGCTGCACGTGCGCGAACGTGATGTCGCCCGCCCGCATGTTCATGATGCCGTCGCCGATGCTCGACGTCTTCTCGAGCGTTACCGGATGGCCGGCGTCACGCGCCGCGCGCATCTTCATGGCGCCCACCGGCTCCACGCCAATGACGCGCACGCCGGGGCGTGACAGCTTGATGGCCGTGGCCACGCCGGCAATCAGGCCGCCGCCCCCCATCGGCACGTAGACGGTGCCCAGGTCAGGCACCTGCTCCAGCAGTTCGAGGCCCACGGTGGCCTGCCCGGCGATGATCATCGGATGATCGAACGGTGGGATGATTGCCAGCCCGCGCGCCGCAGCTTCCTGCTCGGCGCGGGTCTGGCGATCGATCGAGGTGGTGCCGGCGAAGATCACCTCGGCGCCGTAGCTGCGCACGCCCTCGACCTTCACGCTGGGCGCGGTCGTAGGCATCACGATCACGGCGGGCACGCCCATGGCTTTCGCGGCCATGGCCACGCCCTGGCCATGATTGCCGGAGGAGTAGGTGATGACGCCGCGGGCGCGCGCGTCGGCCGGCAGCTGCGCCAGCATGTTGAACGCGCCGCGCACCTTGAAGGCGCCCATCGGCTGCAGATTCTCGCACTTGATGACGAATGGATGGACCTCGCCCGCCGCCGGCCAGGGCAGCGACATGACGGGCGTGCGCATGGCCGTGCCGCGCACGCGCTCAGCGGCCGCGCGGATATCGTCGAGGGTCACGAGCGACGTCACGCCGGCGCTCACGGCTTCCGCACCTGGGCGAACTGGTCGCCGTCGTTGTAGGTGGGCATGGCCGGCGTGGCGGCGATGCGCCAGGCCAGGGCCGCGAGCAACTGCATGTCGTCGGCGGCACCGCTGAAATCCCACGCGGGATCGAACTGGTCGGACGGCTGGTGGTAGTCCTTGCCGTTGAAGGCCTCCTGGCGCGCCAGCAACGCCTCGGCGTTCGGGCCTTCGAACTGCTTCGGTTCGCTGAGCGACAGCGCCGGCACGCCGGCCTTCGCGAACGGGAAGTGGTCCGAGCGGAAGAAGTAGCCGCGCTCGGGATGCGTGTCCACGCCGATCACCCGGCCGCGTTCCGCCGCCAGCGCGTTCAGCGCGAGCCCGAGCGTCGACCGATCGGCGCCGAGCATCACGAGGTCTCTGGTCGTGCCGAGATAGTTGGCGCCATCCACGTTGATGTTGGCGACGAACTGCGCCATGGGCAACGGTGAGTGCGTGGCGAAGTACTCGCTGCCCAGCAGCCCCGACTCCTCGGCGGTCGTGAAGACGAAGTAGATCGACCGTGCGGGCTTGCTGCCGGCGCGCGTCATGGCCTGGGCGATGACCAGCGCCGAGGCGCAGCCCGAGGCGTTGTCGTAGGCGCCGTTGTTGATCCGGTCGGCGTCGGGCGCGTCGCCAGGCACCGGAGCCCGCGTGCCGAAGTGATCCCAGTGGGCGGAGATGGCCACGGCCTCCTGCTCGTTGACGCCCTTCAGCACGCCCACCACATTGGGCGAGCTCTTGCGGGCCGAGCGCTGCGTGAGCGTGGCCGTGGCCGCCACCGTCAAGGGCTGCGCGCTGAACCCGCGCGCCGAGGCCTTGGCCCGCAAGGCCTCCAGGTCGTGGCCGCCGCGCTTCACCAGATCGACCGCCGCGGCATCCGCGATCCAGGCCTTCACGCCGAGCGCCGGGGCGCCCGGAGCGGGAGGCAGTGAGTACTGCGTGCCGGTCCACGACGACTGCACCACCTGCCAGGGATAGGTGGCCGAGGCGTCGGTGTGAATCAGCAGGGCCCCGGCCGCGCCCTGACGCGCGGCCTCTTCGAACTTGTAGGTCCACCGGCCGTAGTAGGTGAGCGCCTTGCCGCCAAACAGGTTCGGTTCGTCGGCGGGCGCCGGTGGGTCGTTCACCATGATGAGCACCCACTTGCCCGTCACGTCCACGCCCGCGTAGTCGTTCCACTGCTGCTCCGGCGCCACGATGCCGTGGCCCACGAACACGACCTCGCCCCGCACCGCGACCTTCGCGTCCTCCACACCCGAAAACGCCACCACGTCCTGGCCGTACTTGTAGGTGCGTCCGGGCACCGCCAGCGAGAAACTGCGGTCCACCGTGGCTTCCACGATCGGCACCTGCTGGAAGTAGGTGCCGTGGTCGCCGCCGGGCTCGAGCCCGGCGAGTGCCAGCTGCGTGGCGAGATAGGAAGTGGTCAGCTCGCCCCCGCGCGTGGCCGGCGCGCGCCCCTCGAAGAGGTCGCTCGACAGGATCTTCGTGTGCGCCGCGATCCGCGCCGCCGTGATCTCGCCTTCAGCCGGACCGGGTGGCACCGCCGCTGGCGCCGAAGGTGCAGGCGTGGAACAGGCGGAAAAGATCACGAGCGCTGTCGTGGCCAAGGCGGCGCGAAGCGGCGAGCGAAGCGTCATGCCGAGCAGTATAGCTGGGCCCCCTCGCCCCCAGCTCCCAGCCCCTTGCGGAACGCAAGAATCAGTTCCCCGCGCAGAATGTAGCGCGTGGCCTCATGCGTGAAGCCCTGCGCCTCGAACGTGCGGATGAGCTCCGCGCGCGTGTAGTGCGCGATGTGCTCGTCGGCATAGGCGCCCGGCGCGAAGAAGCCGTAGAGCTTCTCGGTGACCACCCACTCCCAGTTGGCGTAGTCCGGCGTGCCGAGCACCAGACGTCCGCCGGGCTGCAGCACGCGCACCAGCTCCGACAGGATCGGCGAGTCCTTGGGCACGTGCTCGATCACCTGCGAGCACAGCACGCACGGAAAGCTGGCGTCGGCAAACGGCAGCGCGAATCCCGACGCGTGCACGAGCGGACGCGCGAACCGGCGGGCGTAGCGGAGCTTGCGCAGCAGCACGTCGACCGCCACGCTGCCCGGCGGCAGCGCGCCGATAATGCGGCTCGAGCCGCACCCCACGTCGAGCACCGGCCCTTCGCCCGCGAACAGCTCCGTGACATGCCGGTGCCGCTCGCGCTGCCAGTAGCGCTGCAGCGGAATGATGCTATCGTGCGCGCGCGCGTCGTAGTCGGCGCACTCGATCGAGTTGCGCAGCTTCCACAGCGTCCAGAACGTGCGCAGGTAGTCGGCGGCAAAGCGCGTGGCGCGCGCATGCGACGCCCCGCCCGGCTCGGCCTCGTAGACGAACGGCACTTCCACGACGCGCCAGCCTTCGGCATAGACCTTCACCAGGATCGTCTGCAAGGCGTCGAGGCGCGCCGGCAGCGGTCCGAGCGCGCGCAGGATCGCGGCGCGATAGAGGCGTACCCCGCTCGACATGTCGCGCACGCCGAGCGACAGGCCGCGCCCGAACACCGCATTCAGCGCGCGGCTGAGCCACGCGCGCCGCACCGGCATCCGGGCCGCGCCGCCCGCCACGTAGCGGGAGCCGATGAGCACTTCGCCGTCGTGGCGCCGCTGCCACAGGTCGCGCACGACCGGGCCAGGCGCGACGACGTCGGCATCGATCGTGAGCACCCAGGCAGCCGACGCCGCCGCAAAACCGGCGGCGAGCGCCGCGCCGTAGCCGGGCTCGGAGGCGATGACGACCCGGGCACGTCCGCTGGCCGCGGCGGCAGCCGTGGCCCGGGCGGCCTGGTCTGGCGCCGACAGCGCCACGAGGATCTCGCTGGCGCACCCGAGCGGTGCGAGGGCTGCCTCGAGCCGGGTCAGGGCCCGCGCCAACCGGGGGCCTTCCCCGTCGGCGGGCAGCACGACCGACAGGTCGATCACTCGCGGCTCGCGGCGCGCCGGTACTCCTCGAAGAGGCGGGGCGCGTTGCCCGTGATGCCGTGCATGGCCGGCGACCATCCCAAGGCACGAGCATGTGGACAGCGCACGACCTGGTCGAGCGCCAACGCATCCGCGTAGGGTCCCATCTTGGCGCGGGCTTCGGTCAACGGCATGAAGCGGATGTCGGCCACCGGATCGACGTGCGACCGGATGGCCTCGGCGATGTCGAACACGCGCTCGTCTTCATCCCCGGCGGCGTGGAAGACGCCCGAGGCGTCGGTCGAGGCCAGGAGCCGCGCGTAGAGATCCCCGAGATCGCGGTCGTAGACGCACGGCCAGCGGTTCTTGCCGTCGCCGATCACGCGCACCAGGCCGTTCAAGGCGTCCTTGAGCATGTCGGAGACGATGCCGCGGGAGCTGCCGTAGACGATGCCTGGACGCACGACGGCGGTGCGCAGCTGCGCGCTCTGCGCCGCGAGCACCTGGCCTTCGTGCTCCGGCCGCCACTTCACGATGTCGGCGGGCGCGAGGGCGGCCGTCTCGTCCGCGCCGTCGGGCTGCGGCCCGAGCACCCAGATGCCCGAGGTGTAGACGAACGCCCGCGCACCCCCGGCGCCGGCCAGCGCCGGCAGGATCACGTCGAGGAACTGTTTGTCGACCGCTGGACCGCGCGGCGTGGCCTCGAAGGCCGTGTGCACCACGGCGTCGGCCGCCACGGCCTGCTTGAGGTAGCGCGTGGGCCCGGCAATTTCGCCGAGCACCGGCGTGGCCCCGCGTGCTTCGAGGCGCGCGGCCTTTTCGGGGTCGCGAACCAGCGCCGTGACGTGGTGTCCGGCCCGGATGAGAGCGTCAAGAACGGCAGCGCCGATGTACCCGGTGCCGCCTGTGAGGAATACCTGCATGTGGCTCTACGTCTGGGAAGGGCGGAATTCTACTTGGCCTTGCGGATTGGCGCTAGCCTGTCAGCGATTTGGTCAGAGATCCCACACCCGGCCGCCGTCATAGAACGTGATGAGTCCGTCCTCGCTCACCTTCAACACCGGACCGAACCGGCTCGCGGCGAGCGCCGCGGTGGTGCGGGCGCCCTCGGCGATCCCGTCAGCCTTGGCGTGTTCGCTCGACAAGGGGTGGCGAAGAATCGCCCCCACGGCCAGCATCGATCCCTCCGCGTCCATCACCGTGGCGCCATCGAGAGTCGCGAGCGCCGACAGCACGCTCGGGTCGAGCTCGGTCACCGATCGGCCCGCCAGCAGGTGCAGCAGATCGCGACGCGACGGCGCCCCGGGGTGGCCGTGAGGCTCCACGAGTTCCATGTCGAGGCGGTCGGGCGCGGCCACGAGTTGCGCCAGCGACTCCATCGGTCGCCGCAACACGGCAAAGAGCGCGCCCTGCCGCGCGTCCGACAGGTCGAGCGCGATGCGGAACACCCGTTCGGCCAGCGCCGGGTTGCCCACGGCCGATTGCCAGAGCGCGTATTTGGACGTCTGATCGAGCAGGCGCCAGTCGGCGTGACTGAAGCTGAAGACCTGCGCCCCGGCGGCAAAGACCTTGATCTCGCGGCGCGGGTTGAGCACCACGCACACGTGCGGGCCAGCCACCGTCGCGCGCGCATGGCCGTGGTAGGTCTGCGCGCAGGGCACGTCGCCGAGCACCGTCGGGCCGGCGTGATCGGCCCAGCGGCCGATGTCCACGATGTCGAGCAGGCGGCCCGTGCGGTTCACGAGGAACACCGTGCGCAGGCCGTCGGCCAGCCGGTAGAAGCTCTTGATCGAGGCGAGCGCGCCGGTGTAGTGCAGGTCGTCGCGCTCGGCGGCGGGATACTGGCCGAGCGGGTCTTCGTCGCTGCCGAGCAGCAGCACGCCGGTGGAAATCGGCTGGTTCTCGTAGGTCGAGAGCGCCGCCACCCGCATCATCTCGATGGCCAGGGCCACGCGGTCGGGCGCCACGGTCACCCCCGCCTGCAATTGATAGGGGGCCCGGTCGAAGAAGGCGCCGACATACCGGTCTTCGATGGCGCCACGGAAGAGATCGGCCCGCTCGACCATGAGCTGGGGACTGAGAATGGCGCGGTAGCGGGCCGAGAGCACGGCGCCGATGGCCCGGGCGAATTGCACCTCGTGGTCGGTGAACGGACGGGCCGGGGGCACGCGCAGCGTGTAGCGGTTGCCGAACCACCGGATCGACAGGGCAGCGGGGTCGGCGCTGGCCTCAATTGCCAGCCGGCCGTCCGACGAGGGCGACGGCATCGCTTCCGTCTCGAGCCTGGCCCGTTCGAAGAACTGGGTGAGGGCCGACTGGAGCAGGCTGTCGTATTGGGCGCCGACAGCGAGCGCGGGCGGCAGGTTGGCCATGGGATCGCCCTGCGATCATAGTGCACGGCCGCGCCCGTCGGTCCGGGTGCGGACGGCCGGCCAAACACTTCCCCGCTCGGCCGTTGCCCGGGATACACTCTCGTGGCACACTTCTTGGCTGGAGTACATTTGAGTAAAGACGATCTGATTGACATGCAGGGCACCGTGGTGGCGGTCCACAGCGGCGGCTTGTATCGCGTGCAAACCGAATCGGGACACGAAGTACTGGCTCAGCTCAGCGGTCGGATGCGGCGGTTCCGCATCAAGGTCGTACCCGGCGACCGTGTCACCGTCGGAGTGTCTCCTTACGATCCTGTTCGCGGGATCATCACGTTCCGCGCCCGTTAGCCAGGCGCCATCTTGAAGCCACCCTCTTCCGCATCTCCCTCGGATCGCCGGCCGCGCGGCGGCGCGCCACGCGGCCGGCGCCGCTCGTCCCCTGGTCCCACGGCCCCTCCCGCCGCCGACGTGGCCGGCGACATCCCGTGGCTGCTGTCCGACGATGTGCCGCCGGTCGTCTTCGCCACGATGGGACTCGACCAGCGCCTGATGTCCGGCTGCGTCGACATGGGCTACGCGGAAACGCGCCCGGTTCAGACGGCTGTGATTCCGCTCGCGCTCGACGGCCGCGATGTCGTGGCCTGCGCTGAAACCGGCACCGGCAAGACGCTCGGCTTCGTCGTGCCGATCCTGCAGCGACTGCTCACCGAGCAGCCTCCCTACGGCGACGAGGCCCGCGAGCCCTACACGCGCGCCCTCATCCTGGCCCCCACACGCGAACTGGCCGCGCAGATCGAAGACACCATCGTCGGCCTCACCTACCACACGCCGTGTTCGAGCGTGCCGGTCTATGGCGGCGTCGAGATGGGCCCGCAGGAGCGCGCGCTGAAGGCCGGGGTCGACATCGTGGTGGCCACGCCGGGCCGGCTGATGGACCACATGCGCCACTCGTCCACCGACTTCCTGCGCGTGCAGACGCTCGTGCTCGACGAGGCCGACCGCATGCTCGACATGGGCTTCTGGCCCGACGTGCAGCGCATTCTCGGCTCGCTGCCGAAAGATCGCCAGACGCTGCTCTTCTCGGCCACGATGCCGAATGAGATCGTCACACTCGCCAAGGAGATGCAGCGCGATCCGCACTACGTGCAGATCGGCCGGCGCCAGGGCGCGGCCCGCACCATCACGCACAAGATGGAAGAGGTCGAGACGCGCGACAAGGTCGATCGCCTCGCCCGCTTCATCCGCTCGGAGGCCGACGGCCCCGTGCTGGTGTTTGTGCGCACCAAGATCGGCGCCGACAAGGTGGCGCGCAACCTGCAGGCCAAAGGCGTGCGGGCAGCGGCGCTGCATGCCGACCGGACGCAGCTCGACCGGCAGCGGGCCGTCGAGGGGTTCCGGTCGGGCCTGCATCCCGTGCTCGTGGCCACCGACATCGCCGCGCGCGGGCTCGACATCGACGGCATTGCCGTCGTGGTCAACTTCGAGGTGCCCGACACCAAGGAGAGCTACGTGCACCGGGTGGGCCGCACCGGCCGGGCCGGATCGAGCGGCCGCGCATTGACGCTCGTGGCGCCGGATCAGAAGCGCGAATGGCGCGCGATGGAGGCCGCCCTTGGACTCGCGATGGCCTAGTGACGCGCCGCCCGCGCCGCCCGCGCCGGCAGCCAATCCGGTGGCCGAGCTGTCGCCGGCGACCGTGAAGTTCAACTCGTGCCGCTGGCAGCGCGCCGCCGAAGGCGACATGCCGGCATGCTGCGGGCACCGCGACGTGCTGCCGATGGCCGGGGCGACAAGTTTCAACCCCGACTCGTGGTGCAGCGACTGCAGCTACTACAAGGCCAAGCGCGCGCCCAAGCCGCGCCCGGCGCCCGACATCCCGTATCGCTGGAACGCCTGAGTTCCAGCGGCGCGTCCGCGCCAATGCCGCCTAGAACGCCGGCGGATCGTCGCCAAACTCCTTCGCCAGATCCACCCACTCGCCGTCCGGCGCCAGGAACTGGTACGCCCGCCAGTGCTGGCGCGCTTCGGCCGACCGGCCCAGCTTCTCGAGCGTGACCGCCAGATAGAAGTGCCCCTCGGCATACTCGCCGTTGAAGGACAGCGCGCGCCGGTAATACTCGACGGCGACGGCGTGGCGGCCGAGGTCGTGGTGGATGTTGCCCAGATTGAAGTGCGCTTCGAAGAAGCTGTCATCGAGCCGGATGGCGCGTTCATAGAGCGCCTGCGCCTCGGGTAGTTCGTCACAGGCGTAGCGGATGTTGGCCAGGTTGATGAGCGCCGCCACCAGGTCGGGCTCGTCGTGCAAGGCTCGCCGGTAGGCGCGCGCCGCCTCCACCTGCCGCTCCGTGGTGCCATCGTCGAGCAGGGAGCCGTCGAGGAAGTGCTGCTCGGCGCCCGAGCGCGGCCGCGTGCCGTCGAGCGTCATGTCGGCGACCGCCGACTTGGCCATCGGCACGGGCGGCTGCTTGCGGGTGAGCGCGATGATCCGCGCGGGCTCGGCGTCGAGCCTGAAGTCGAAGGCCAGCTGCCCCTCCTTCGAGAGCTGCAGATCACGCAGCGCCGTGCGGAACGCCACGCCCTTCTGCAGCTCGCCGTGGATCTGCCGCAGCAGGCCGAGATCCTGGAACGAGAACTGCGTGCCGCCACCGCCACGCTGGGTTGGGGTGATGAAGCCCCACTTCTGCAGGTAGCGCACGTGGTCTTCCCGCAGGGCGGGATACATGCCCAGCACGTCGCGCGCTCCTGGCGACATCACGGCTGGCGGCGGCGCAATCGGGGAATCACTGGGTTCGGCCGGCATCGACGCTTCCACGATGGCGAATGTGACGCCGCCCTGTCAACGCATCTTCGTCGCGGCGCATACAATACCGCCATGATTCTCGCGGCCGACGTCGGGGGCTCGAAGACGTTCGTCGGGATCTTCGAACGCGCGCAGCCACGCCCGCGCCTGCTCGAGGTGCGCGCGCTGCGAACGCTCGACTTCGCCGGTCTGCCGGCGCTGCTGCACGCGGCCGTCGGCGGCGTGCGCACGCGCGTGCACACGGTCTCGCTCGGCGTGGCCGGACCGATCCTCGACGGCGTGGCCACGATGACCAACGTGCCCTGGCGCGTGAGCCGCGGTGAGATCGCCGAGCGGTGCGGCGTCGCCGACGTGCGGTTGCTGAACGACCTCGAAGCCATGGCCCACGCCGTCACGGTGCTGCACGGCGACGAGCTGCACACCCTGCAGGCCGGGCGGCCCTCGGCCACGGGCAACGCCGCGCTCATCGCCGCGGGTACGGGTCTGGGCGAAGCGATCCTGCACCGGGTCGACGGCCGGATGCGGCCGGTGCCCTCCGAAGCGGGGCACGCCGATTTCGCCGCGCGCACCGATGCCGACCTGGCCCTTGTCGTGGCGCTGCGGGCGCGCTTCGGGCGCGTCGACATCGAGCATGTGGTGTCGGGACCGGGCATGGTCAACATCGCGCGCCACACGCACGGCGGCTCCGAATGCCCGGTCGCCGGCAATCTGGGCGCGCACGGCGCAGCGGCGCGCGTGTCCACGGCGGGCAGCGCCGGCGCGACGCCGTCCTGCCCGTGCTGCGCCGCGGCCGTCGACCTGTTCGTGAGCGCCTATGGCGCCGAGGCCGGCAACCTCGCGTTGCGGTCAGTGGCATCCGCCGGGGTCTACGTGGGCGGCGGCATCGCGCCCAAGATGCTGCCGGCTCTGCAGTCCGGCGCCTTCCTGAGGGCCTTCACCGACAAGGCGCCGATGGCGGCGCTGCTCGCCGACGTGCCGGTGCACGTGATCCTGAACGATCAGGCCGGGCTCGTCGGTGCCGCCGTCGCGGCGCTCGAGCCAGCCCCCTGATCTGCTCGAACTGGCCCGCGAGACCGCGTCAGTCGCAGACCGAGCGCTACAGCGGCCGCGTGCTGGTCTGCAGGTCGGCCAGCGTGCCGCGCGCATCGGGAGTGGCGGCCAGACAGCGCAGGATGGCGGCGGCCGCGGCCGCCGGCGCCTGGTCCGGGGCGGGTGCCGTGGGCACCGTCGCCAGCATCTGCCCGATCAGTTCCGGCAGCGACGGCGCCTGGTACGGCAGCCGGCCCGTCACGAGCTGGTAAGCCAGAACGCCAAGCGTGAAGAGGTCGGTGCGCGCGTCGGGGGCCCGCCCGGTGAGCACCTCGGGCGCCAGATACGGCAACTCGAGGTCGTTGCCCTCCTCGCCCCGGAGCTGTGCTTCTCGCATCGTCGCCAGCACGTCGGCAATCGCCCGGATGCCGCCGGTCGTGAGCACCAGTCGCTCGGTGGCGGCGTCACCGGTGACGCGAATCGTGTCGGGATTCACGCCGGTCAGCAGCCCGCCGTGCTGATGCAGGGCGCCGGCCGCGTCGGTCATCTGCAGGATGAAGCGCCGGGCGCGCCGCCATGGCACGGGCCCCTCGCCAAGCACGTCGCGCAGGCTCGGCCCGTCGACCAGATCGGTCACCACGAACACGCCGCTGGCGTCTTCGCCGAAGTCGCGCACGTGGAGCAGATGCGGGTGCCGCACCTGCAGCGTGCGCGCCTCGCGCAGGAAGCGCCCGCGCAGCGCCTCCCACTGCGGCTGGCCCTCTCGCTTGAGATGCCGGATGGCGACCGGGATCGCGAGCGCGCGATGCATGCCCCGGCGCACGATGCTGCCGAACCGGCCGGGGCCGAGCACCTCGCCCAGGTCGTAGCGCGACAGCAGGTCGTCGCCATCGAGCGTGCCCGGGCCCGCGCGCGCCGCCGGCGGCGCCGTCGACAGCACTCCGGCCAGCGCCTCGGCAAAGGCGGTCACGCTCGGCCACCGGTCGCCGGGCACCAGCGCCATCGCCCGGGCGATGATCGCGTCCACCGCCGCTGGCAGGGTGGGCCGCAGCGACGTCGGTGGGTCGACGGCGCCCTGCATCACCTGCTGCGCGAGCGCCATCGGCGCCGCGGCCGTGAAGGGTCGGCGGCCGGTGAGCATCTCGTAGGCCACGACCGCCAGCGAGTACTGGTCGGCGGCCGGCCCCACGGTGTCGCCCGACAGCTGCTCTGGTGGGGCGTAGGCCATCGTGCCGAGGAAGGTGAACGGCAAGGTGAGGCGCGTGGCATCGGGCGCCGCGGCCAGCGCGGCCAGCCCGAAGTCGATCACCTTGTAGACCCGCTCACCGGAACCGTAGCGGTGCGCCACGATGTTGGCGGGCTTCAGATCGCGGTGGACGATGCCGCGATCGTGCGCAAGCTGCACGGCGCTGGCCACGACCTCGAGCACCTCGAGCGTGTGGGTGGGACCGAGCGCGCCGCCGAGATCGAGTTCATCGCGCAGGCTGGGCCCGCTCAGCAACTCCATGACGAGGAACGGACGGCTTTCGGCGTCGACATCGAAGTCGAGAATCGCCACGATGTTGGGATGGCGAAGCTGGGCGCAGGCGCGGCTCTCGCGCAGGAAGCGCTCGCCGGCTTCCTCGCCGCCGCCCGACCAGAGCTGCGCCTTCAGCGCCACCTCGTCGCCGAGCTTCACGCGCCGCGCGCGATAGATCTGCCCCATGCCTCCGGCGCCGAGCGGGCCGAGGATCTCATAGCGGCCGTCGATGAGATGGCCGGGGAGCAGCACGCGCCCAGTCTACACGTGGGTCAGGGAGGCCGGCGCCTGCGCCTGCACGTGTGCCAGCCACAGGTCGGCGAGCTTTTCCTGGACGCTGTTCTGCCGCAGGCGCGCCCGCAGGTGGGCGAAGTCGACGCGATCGAGCTCCTGGTCCTGGTTGTAGCAGGAAAACACGAACTCCTCGCGCCCGGTCGCGGGGTCGACGTGGCGCTGCAGACACTGCGCGCACACTTCCTTCATCATGCACTGCATCGGCGAGTTGATGCTGCCGATGGCGACGTGCCCGGCCTGCAGATGCGGCGCCAGCACGCCGTGCCGCGCGTCCTTCACGGCCGCCATCATGCGATCGGAGCCGATGGCGATGATGCGACGAACCGAGTGCAGCGGCACGTCCGGCGCACCCCAGCGGCCTTCGGCGTAGGCCACCATCGCCTGCACGATGTTGCCGCGGAAGTGGTGGTCCTGGGGTCGCGACGGCGTGATCGCGACGCCCGCGTCGGTGGCCCAGATCACCTGGTCGGTCGCGGCCTCGATCTCCTCGCGCTTGAAGAGATCGCCACCGTCCTTGTAACCCGCGAAATAAATCACGCGGCAGCCCTGCGCCTTGAGGGCGCGGGCAATCGAGAACAGCACCGCGTTGCCGAGGCCGCCGCCGGCGAGCAACACGGCTTGGCCCGTCGGAATCTCGGTGGGCGTGCCCGTAGGTCCCATGACCACCACCGGCTCGCCCGGCTGCAGGTAGGCGCATAACCGGCTCGACACGCCCATCTCCAGCGTGATCAGCGAGAGCAGGCCCCGCTCCCTGTCCACCCCCGCGCCGGTGAGGGCGATGCCTTCCATCAGCAGCGCCGACACCTGATCGTCGGTCTGCACACGCACGCCGCCGCGCTCGAAATTCTGCAGCCGGTAGAACTGTCCGGGTTCGAAGTAGCGCGCCGCTGCCGGCGCCCGCACGATCACGTCGATGATGGTCGGCGTGAGGCGCACCACGCGCTCCACCCGGGCCAGCAGATCGTCGTCGAACCGCGCGACGAGCGCGTGCCAGGCGGCATCGCGCGCGGGTTGCCCGGCCGGGTCGAGGCCGCGCAGCTCGTCGGCGAAGAGCGCCACGACATGGCGATAGCCGTGCTTGGCCGATGCCATCGCCTTCACGACGTTGCCGTTGTAGCGCGGGTGGTTGTCGCCGTAGTAGCTCACGAAGCGGCCAGCGCGCGCGTACGACGTGAAGAAGCCGTTCGGATCGGGCACGAGGCCCGCCTGACCGTGCGCGTCGCGCTCCACGCGATAGCCCGTGAAGTAGCGTCCCTTGCCGTCCAGCTCGAAGGTGCCCGGATGCTCCCGCTCGTAGGTGACGTTGGGCGCCGTGCCAGCGGCCACGAGCACCGTACGCGCCGGCAGGTCGACGCGCTCGCTCACGCCGTCTGGACCACGCCGGGTGAACCCCATGGCCGCGACGTGCCCGAAGACGTCTGGCACGGCTTCGACCGGCTCCAGTCCTTCGGCAAACGTGATCCCTTCCTCGAGCGCCTTCGACACTTCCTCGTGGTTCAGGCGGTAGGCCGGCGCGTCTTGCAGGCGCTTGCGATAGGCCAGCGTCACGCCGCCCCACGCGCGCACGAGCGGCACGAAATCCGGAAGGTCGCCCTCGGCGGCGGCGCGAGCGCGTTCGGCGCGCACGGCGCGGCCATGCGCGAGGAACTCGTCGAGGATGATCAGCTCCTCGGCGTCGAGGGTGGCGCGCACCACGTCGGCGCCGGCCGCGGCCACGAGCGCCTCGTGCCGGTTGAGCATCTTCTCCACCTGCAGCGGGTAGTAGGCGAGCAGCTCGGTGGCCGTGTCGACGGCGGTGAGTCCGCCGCCGATCACCACCGCCGGCAGCCGCGCCTGCAGGTTCGCGAGCGCGTCGGCCTTGAAGGCGCCGGTGAGCTGCAGCGCCATCAGGAAGTCGCTGGCCTTGCGGATGCCGCGGATCAGGTTGTGCTTCATGTCGATGATCGTCGGCCGTCCGGCGCCGGCCGCGATCGCCACGTGGTGGATGCCCTGCGCCCAGGCCGCCTCGATCGGCAGCGCCCCGCCGAAGCGCACGCCGCCGTAGATCTTGAGGCGGGTGCGCCGGGCCAGCGTCAGATGGATGAGCGAGAGGAAGTTCTTGTCCCAGCGCACGGTGATGCCGTACTCGGACACGCCGCCGAAGCCCTCGAGCACGCGCGTGTCGAGCGGCCGATAGATGTCGGCCCAGCGCGGAATCGGCTGGGGCGGGCGGCCCGCCGCACCGGCCAGCAGCGGATCCGGCGGCTCGATCTTCAAGCCGTCGATGGCCACCACGCCGAAACCCTCATTGAGCAGGTAGTGCGACAGGGTGTAGCCGGCCGGCCCCAGGCCCACGACCAGCACGTTCGTGCCGTTGTAGGGCAAGGCATGCGGGCGGGCCGCATTCAGTGGATTCCAACGCGTGAGCAGGCCGTAGATCTCGACGCCCCACGGCAAATTCAGCACGTCAGTGAGCGCGCCCGTCTCGATCTGCGGGATGTCGACCGGTTCCTGCTTCTGGTAGATGCAGGCCTTCATGCAGTCGTTGCAGATCCGGTGGCCGGTGCCCGGGCACATCGGGTTGTCGAGCATCACGAGCGCCAGCGCGCCAATCGCGTCGCCGCGCTTGCGCAGCAGGTGCATTTCCGAAATCTTCTCGTCGAGCGGGCAGCCGGCCAGCGAGATGCCGAGCGGGTTGGTGACGAGCGCGCCCTGCTTGTCGGTGATGCCCTTGCTGCAACTGTCCTTGTCGCGTTCGTGACAGAGCACGCAGTAGTGGATCTCGCTCAGCACCTCGCGCGTGGCAAAGCGCTCGTCGGTGAGCGCGAAGCCGTCGCGCCGGCGCAGCCTGGCCTCGGGACCCGCGAGCGCCTGCGACACTGCCGGATCGCGGCGGATGACCTGCACGAGATGTTCGTAGTCGAGCGTCTCGGGAAAGCGGAAGACCACCCAGTCCCTGACCGCCGGCGCATGCACGTGCGCCGCGCACCACCGGCGCAGAGACTCGATCTCCGCGGCCACCGCCGTCCTGGCCGCCTCGTCGCCCGACGCGCGCGCCGCTTCTTCGCGGTCGAGCAGCGCGCAGCCAGCGCGGGCCACGAGCAGCTCGCGCGCGCCCGCGTCGGCCGCGCCCTGGGTCACCCGATCGACATAGGCGTGGTCCTCGTGACTCGCCACCACGGCCACGCCGCCCTTGAGCAACGGCAGCGCGCGGCGTCGCACGAAGTCGATCTTGAAACGGAAGAGATCGTCGTAGGCGCGCGTGGCGCCCACCAGGGCGTCGACCTCCGGCCCCACCGAAAAGAGCTGGGCCACGCACCGGCTCACATGCGGCGCCATGGCCACGAGCAGATGGGAATACTCGACGGCGGTCAGGCCCGCCCCGCCGGGATGGCCGGTCCAGCGCTCCCACAGACCAGGTTCGGCGGCGCGCACGCCGGCCACGAACACCTGATGGAGATCGGCTAGCCGGGCCGGCTCGTGGAGATCCGCAAAGGTGAACCCGGGGATTCCGAGCGGCGTGACAGCAGACGGCGTGACACTCATAGGGTAGTAGCGGCGGCGTGCCCCGCGAATGGGCAACTACTCACGTTACATCCGCGCTCCGCGCGAGTCAAACCACCGTGCCATAGACCGCCCGCGGGCCCGCGTCGCTCGCCCTCCTGCCTTGACTTGCCGCTGAAGCGCTGAGTACGCTCTTCGCCGACGCAGCCGCGCCCGTGACCATCCGACTGAACGGCGATCCCTTCGAAGTGACGGCCCCGCTGACCGTGTCGGCGCTGCTGACGGCGTTGCAGGTCGACGCGCGGCGGGTCGCGGTCGAACTGAACCTGGTCGTGCTCAAGCGCGCGGCCTTCGACACGACCATGATTCAGGCGGGGGACACGATGGAGATCGTCAATTTCGTGGGCGGCGGGGCCCCACCGGCGGCCCGCGGATGACGGCCCCCACGTCAGCGTCCGATCCGCTCGTCATCGCCGGCCGCACGTTCCACTCGCGGCTGATCCTCGGCACCGGCAAGTACCCGTCCCACGAGGTCATGCAGGCCGCGCACCGCGCGGCCGCCGTCGAGATGGTGACGGTGGCCGTGCGGCGCGTCGACATCACCCGGCGCTCGGCCTCGCTGCTCGACTTCGTCGACACCACGGCCATCACGCTGCTGCCGAACACCGCCGGCTGCTACACCGCAGCCGATGCGGTGCGCGCCGCGCACCTGGGACGCGAGGCGGGGCTCTCGCACTGGGTGAAGCTCGAGGTGATCGGCGACGAGGCCACGCTCTTTCCCGACACCGCGGCCCTCATCGAAGCCACGCGCGAGCTCGTGAAGGACGGGTTCATCGTGCTGCCGTATACGAACGACGATCCCGTCGTGTGCCGCAAGCTCGAGGACGCGGGTGCCGTGGCCGTGATGCCGGCGGGCGCGCCGATTGGATCGGGGCTCGGCATCCAGAACCTCACCAACCTGCGCATCATCCGGGAACAATCCCGCGTGCCGGTGATCGTCGATGCGGGTGTGGGCACGGCCTCGGATGCCGCCATCGCCATGGAAATGGGCGCCGACGCCGTGCTGCTGAACACCGCCGTGGCCGGCGCGCGCGACCCGGTGGCCATGGCCGCCGCGATGAAGCACGCGGTGCTGGCCGGCCGTCTGGCCTACTGCGCCGGACGTATTCCGCGGCGTCTCTACGCCACCGCCAGCAGTCCCAGCGACGGCCTGGTGGGCGGCTGACATGGCGGAGCCTCGAGCGCGCACCGTCTCGGTCGACGATCTCGCGCGCCTCAAGGGCGACCGCGAGGCGGCCGACGCGCGCTACAACGCGGCGCTCACCGCGGTCGATCAGGCGCTTCAGCGCGTCGGCGATCTGCCGCACGCGCCGCCCGGGCCCGACGAGGGCCAGATCACACCCCTCAACGAGCAGTGGGACACGCTGCTCGTGCCGCCGGCCGCGGCCGGCTGGCGCGGACGGCTGGCCGCGTTCGTGTGGCGCGTGGTGCAGCCGTCACTGGCCGCACAGCAGCGCTTCAACGCGACGCTCGTCGATCACGTGAACCGCAGCGTGCCGCGCGAGCGCGCGGTCACCGCGGCGATCGAGTCGACCATCGGCCTCGTGAAGCGGCAGGTCGAGGAATCGGCGCACTTCCAGTCGGCACTGGTGCTCTACCTGCAGGCGCTCACGCCCTACGTGGACACCAAGGACCACGAATTTGCCGGCCTGGCCACGCGCGCGGCCGAAGACGCGCACGCGGCGCTGGCGCGCCTCGACCACGTCACCCGCGGCCTGGCCGCCGGCCTGAGCGGACTGTCGGACGAAGTGCTGAAGCGCTACGACTCGCTGAACAGCCGCGATCAGCGCTACGATACGCGGCTCACCGATCTGGGCACGGCGCTCTCGGTCGTGCAGCACGATGTGCTGGCGATGCGTCGCGAGCTGACGCGCCGCCAGAGCGCAGCGGCGGCGCTGGTGCTGGCCTCGCCGGTCGCATCGGCACCGGCCACACCGCCACCGCCCGCCGACACCGGCCAGCAGATGCTGGCGAGCGATCCGCTGCACAGCCAGCAGTACGCCGGCTTCGAGGATCTCTTTCGCGGCAGCGAGGACGAGATCAGCAGCCGCATGGCCGACTACGTCGCGATCTTCGCGGGCGCGGCCGACGTCGTCGACGTGGGTTGCGGCCGGGGCGAGTTCCTCGAGCTGCTGCGGGGCGCCGGCATCACGGCGCGCGGCGTGGATCAGAACCACGAGATGGTCGAGCGCTGCCGGGCCCGGGGCTTCGCCGTGGCCGAAACCGATGGCCTGTCGTTTCTGCTGGCCGCGCCACCCGGCAGCCTGGGCGGGCTCATCGCGTCGCAGGTCGTCGAGCATCTGCAACCCGACTATCTGCTCCGCTTCCTGGCGGCGGCGGCCGACGCGCTGCGTCCGGGCGCGCCGATCGTGCTCGAGACGATCAATCCCGCCTGCTGGAGCGCGTTCTTCGACAGCTACATCCGCGATCTCACGCATGTGCGGCCGGTGCATCCCGACACCCTGAAGTTCCTGGTGATTGCGGCCGGCTTCACGGGCGCCGCGGTGCAGTGGCGGTCGCCCTACCCCGATGGCGGCAAGCTGGAACGCCTGCCCGACGCCGTGCGCCACCCGCCGGCGTTACCGGAACTGCGGCCGCTCGTGGACACCGTGGATCGCAACGTGGACCGCTTGAACAGTCTTTTCTTCACCTACCGGGATTACGCCGTAGTCGCCAGGCGTCCGTGATGACCGCGCGCCGGGCGCTCTCGAGCCGGGGTGAGGCGTGACCCCAGCGCTGCGCAGCGCGCGCTGGTTCGTGGCGGCCTCGGCGCTGTGCGCGCCGATCGCCAACGCCCTGCTGCTCACCGTGAATGGCGAGCCGGCGTGGCCCACCCTGACGCTGCTGGCGGCGGGCCTGCTCGCGCGCGCGGCGGCCCCTGGCTCGACCATGCCGCTGCTCGTGCTGCTCGCGCTGGCGCCGCTGTGGCAGGTGGGCATGGGCCTGGCCACGGGCTCGTCCGATCCGCAGCTGCTGATGCCGTGGCTGGCGGCCCTGGCGGGATGGCTCGCATGGCCCGCGCCGGGCGGATGGCGCGTCACCGGTCTCTGGCGCATCGGCATCGTGTCGTGGGCGCTCGTCGTGGCGTTGACCTGGCCGGTCACGGCCGCGCGCGAACTCGACTTCACGCTCCAGACGATTGGCGTCCCTACGGCCAACGGCACGCTCGGCGCCACGCCCGAGCGATCGGCGGCGTTTGCCGCGCTCAACGCCGAGACGCAACTCGTGGCCCTGTTGGTCTTCGACTGGGCGTGGGCCGCGCCGCTGGCGCTGCGCCGGCGGGCCTGGCTGGCCTTGGCGCCAGGTCTCGTGGCCGCGTGCGGCGTGGCGGTGTGGCAACAACTCGTCGACCCGGCGTTCCTCAGTCGCCAGCCGTGGATTCGCCTGCACCGCGCGGCCGGCACGCTCTACGACGCCAACGCCATGGGCGCGCTGGCGACGCTCGTGGCCGCGTCCCTCGCGGCGCCCGGCCTGAGTCCACGTGGCCTGCCGCGGATGCTCTGGAGCAGCGGCTGGGCGGTCATCGCCTTCGCCGGCGTCGTGGCCTCGGGCTCGCGCACGGCGCTGGCCGCACTGGTGGTTGGCGCGGCTGTCGCGATCCTCGGCGGACTGCGCGGACGGGCGCGTCTGTTTGCCGTCGTGGCGATCACGGCTGCCGTGCTCACCGTCGGCTGGGTGGGCGCGAATCACATCGAGCACGGGGAGGGGCAGGCGGCGAGCCGGCTGGCTGGCACCATCAACCGCGCGCTCACCGGCGGCCCGGCCGAGGTGTGGCGCGTGGCCTGGCATCGCGACGGCTACGGCCCGGCCTCGATGGCCCTCATCGCCGACCATGCCTGGTTCGGGGTCGGCCCGGGCGCCTTCGGCACCCTCATCCCCGACTATGCGCGCGTGACGATCGGCACCGCGCTACCGCCCGACAACGCC
>Ga0105044_10000622_pt1 | contig 44141 bp, 30 predicted proteins | sample MAT01_FD_78092 | JGI IMG/M metagenome (GOLD analysis project Ga0105044, IMG submission 78092) | Freshwater microbial communities from Lake Fryxell liftoff mats and glacier meltwater in Antarctica - MAT-01 | ecosystem: Environmental > Aquatic > Freshwater > Ice > Liftoff microbial mat | place...
GCCACCTCATCATAAGGGCTCGATTTGGGGCCTCCGTTCCAAATTGACCCTCCATCCATTCCCAAAAACTGCATTTCCATCCAATCCCTTCAGGCCCCTCTCACCTGGGGGACAGGCTCTATTTACTTATGGCCATCGCAATCCCTACTCGCTGAATGTGGATGCGCTAACAGGCGATCTTTTCGTCGGGGAAGTGGGCTATGATCGGCCTGTTGATTGGGAGGAAATCAACAGGCTGCAAGCGGGCGGAAATTATGGCTGGCCGCGCTGTATGGGTACAAATTTCGCCACGTTTGGCGGTGGGCCGTGTTCGTTGCCCGTCGCTGTTCCGCCCTACATCACTTACAACCACGACAACGGAGCCGGGGGGAATGCCGGGGCCAATGCAACCAGTGGTCCTCGGTATCGTCCAACCGGAAAATCCGGCGATTTTCCCGAGCGGTTTCAGAATGGGCTTTTCTACGCTGACTTCACTCGGAAGTGGATTCGTTTCGCCACCGTGGATCCAGCAACGCAGACCGTGACCAAGACGGAACCTTTTGCCCGCGGGTTCACGGGCGGACCCCTAGCGATCGAGCAAGGGCCTGATGGAGCGCTGTATTTCGTCGAGTATGCGGGTTGGTTTACCGGTACGCCGCAGGACAAGCTGGCCCGAATTGTCTGGAGCGGAGAATAGGTTGCCTCTCGCCGAGACAGGCCTGGCGAAAGTCCCCACGAGATGCCAGGTCAGCCGCTAAGGCCGGGGTAGAACCCCCCGAAACTCCACCTCCTAAACATCGCAAATCGTCACGCCCTGTTTAAGTGAAGAAAGCGGATCGCGCTTCGGGATAAACTCCTGGGCGACGTAACCCTTAAAGCCTGTGTCGACGATGGCCCGCATGATCGCCGGATAGAACAGCTCCTGGGATTCATCGATTTCGTTGCGTCCGGGAACACCGCCCGTGTGGTAGTGGGCAATGTAGGGTGCAGACTTTTTAAGCGTGGCAATCACGTCCCCCTCCATGATCTGCATATGGTAGATGTCGTAGAGGAGCTTGAATCGATCGGAGCCAACGGCCTGACAGAGTGCCACGCCCCAGTGAGTTCGATCGCATTGATAGTCGGCGTGGTTCACCTTGGAGTTCAGCAGCTCCATCACCAGGGTGACGTTGTTCTTCTCGGCGATCGGCATCAGTCGCTTTAAGCCTACGGCGCAGTTCTTGATCCCTTGCTCGTCGTCCTGACCGGCCCGATTTCCGGAGAAGCAGATGATGTTCTGACAGCCTAGCTGGGCGACCTGAGGGGCAGTTTGCGTCATCCATTGCACGATCGCGTCGTGGTTCTCCAGCCGATTGAGGCCCTCGGTAATCCCACCGGGAACGCCGGAAACCATCGCGCAGGTCAGTCCATATTTCTGGACCGTGGGGATGTCTTTAACCTCCAGAAGTTCGATGGACTTCAGGCCGTTACTCCGACCCCATTGGGCTAGCGTCTCCAATGCAACCTGGGAATAGCACCATTTGCAGACGGAATGGTTGATGTGGCCTTTGAGACCGGAAGCGGCATCGGCGGCGTCTAAGCGGTGGACCAAGGCGCCCAGGGAGGCAGCGGCGGAAGAAGCGAGAGCGGCGCGGCGGGAAAGTTTCATAATGGATGAGGCTTGTCTGGAAAACTCCGAGGTCGTTCGGGGCGTCGCAAGGGAAATTCCATCGACCTTCGGATTCGCGGGTTGCTTGTCGCTGGAACTGACCGCCGCATACTCGGGTCGTGTCACTTGCTGATAATCTGGCGGCGGTTCGTAGTCGCATTGCGCGGGCCTGTGAGCAGGCGGGCCGCGATCCTGAGGAGGTAACGTTGCTGGCCGTCTCGAAGAACCATCCGGCATCCACCGTCGCTGAGGCCGCAAATCTGGGTCTCACCCTGTTCGGCGAAAACCGGGTTCAGGAGGCAAAAATTAAGATTCCGGCGAGTCCGGAACGAGCGCGATGGCACTTCATCGGGCATCTGCAGTCCAATAAAGCGCGGGAAGCAGTCTCTCTTTTCGAGATGATTGAGAGTTTGGATAGCCCGGCCTTGGCGGCGGAAGTGCAGAAACAGGCGGAGAAACAGGCCAAGACGCTGCGCGTGCTGGTGGAAGTGAATGTGGCTGGAGAATCGTCTAAATTCGGCTGGAACCCCGAGCGTTTGCTCGAGGAGTTACCCCTTCTAAAAGGCTTTAAACGTTTGGAATTGCAGGGGTTTATGACCGTGGCGCCCTACTCAAACGATCCCGAGCGGGTGCGTCCCGTGTTTCGCCGGTTGCGGGAATTGCGTGATCGGTGTGTGGACGTCCTCGGCCTTCCGCTGCCGGTCCTCAGCATGGGGATGAGCGGTGACCTGGAAGTAGCGATCCAGGAAGGGGCGACACTGGTGCGGGTTGGAACGGCCTTATTCGGTCCCCGGCCGCGAGTGGTGCCGGTGGCGGAATGAGGGGAGGCGGCTGAAGGAGTGGCGGAGTTGGGGGGGAAATGCCCGAGAGCGGGGCGCCGGTCGAGATTCGGCATAGACGGCTTGAAGGCGGGGGGGCTCAATGGAGTCAGATTTCCCCGCCAAGCCCTGTTATGATTACGCTCTCTGGACGCGGTTCAGTTACCACCTGTGACGGGGTTTCCCGCCGGGACTTCCTGCAGGTCGGGACCTTGGGTGCCCTGGGTCTGTCGCTCGCCCAGTTCCACGCTCTGCGCGCTTCGGCCGAGGCGGTGGGTCAACCGGCCGACGATAATGGCCGCTCCGCCATTCTCATCTTCAACTTGGGAGCACCCTCGCAGTTGGATCTGTTCGACCTCAAGCCGGATGCTCCGCGCGAAATTCGGGGCCCGTTCAACCCCATCTCCACCAAGGGCGAGTTCCAGATTTCTGAACTGCTCCCGCTGCACGCCAAACTCGGCGATAAGTTTAGTCTGGTCCGGACCGTCTATCACACCGCAGCCGCCGTCCACGATACCGGGCATCAGTTGCTGCAAACAGGCCGTCTGTTCACCGGCGGGATTAACACTCCGCACGCGGGCTGCGCCCTGGAATATCTCCGGGGCCGGCGCAATGAATTGCCCGCGCACGTCATCCTGCCTGAACCCATGGGCAACACCGGTGGTGGGCTTCCGCACGGGCAGGATGCCGGGTTCCTCGGTAAGGCGTACGATCCCTTTTCAATTAACGCCGATCCCTCCAAGGCGGACTTCAAAGTCCCTGATTTGTTGCCCCCGCCCGAGATCGGTGAGGCCCGCCTGCAACGTCGACAGGAACTGCGCGCGATCGTCGAAGGCACGGTAAAGAAGTTTGAGGCGAGTGAGAGTGCCCGAATGATGGATGCGAACTTCGCGGCCGCCTACCGACTTATGACCAGCGAAAAGGCCCGCGAGGCGTTTGATCTGAGCAAGGAGCCAATCCGCGTGCGGGAGCGCTACGGCCTGACCCGCTTTGGTCAGAGTTGTCTGCTGGCTCGGCGCTTGGTGGAGCGCGGCGTTCGCTTCGTAACCATCAATACCTTCATCACAGTCTTCGACGAAATCACCTGGGACATTCACGGATCGAAACCCTTTACCAGTATCGCGGGGATGAAAGACATCGTCTGCCCCATGTACGACCAGGGTTACAGCGCGCTGATCGAAGATTTGCACCAACGGGGGATGCTCGACTCCACACTGGTGGCGAACCTCGCTGAGTTTGGTCGTACTCCGAAAATCAATCCGACGGGAGGGCGTGATCACTGGCCGGCGTGTTGGACCTGTTACTTCGCGGGCGGCGGCGTTAAGGGTGGCCGCGTAGTGGGTAAATCGGATGAAATTGGGGGGTATCCGGCCGAACGACCCGTCACGCCGAGCGAAATTGTCGGAACGATCTATAAGAGCCTCGGTCTCGATTTGGAGACTCATTTGCCGGGACCCCAAGGGCGCCCGTTCCCGCTCGTAGATTTCGGAACTCAGCCGATTCGCGAGTTGTTTGCGTAAAGGGAACGTCGGCGTCGAACTCGAGTTTTCCAAATGACCTTTCTTCGAACATTGGCCGTCGCGTGGGTCCTGATCGGGCTGGCAAGTTGGACTTCTGGGCGGGCGGAATCGCCGATCAAATCTGCCGCCGAAACTGAATCCCCCACGTTTCGTAATCATGTTCAGTCCGTCCTGACTAAGGCCGGTTGCAACATGGGGGCGTGTCATGGAGCGGGCGCGGGCAAGAACGGGTTCTACCTGAGTCTGCGCGGATACAACGATGAGGCCGACTGGGTGGCCATCACCCGGAATTCCAGCGGACGTCGGGTCACGCCGGCCGATCCTGGCCGCAGTGCGCTTCTTCTGAAGGCCACGGGTACCCTGCCGCACAAGGGTGGGAAGCGGTTTGCAGTGGGTTCACCGGAATACAACACTCTCGCCCATTGGATCGCCGCCGGAGCCCCTGGACCAGAGGAAGCAGATGCACGGCTGACCCGGTTAGAGGTTCTGCCGGCGCACACCCGCTTGCAGCCTGGAGGGAAGCATCAGTTGCAAGTCCGAGCCCATTTCAGCGATGGTCAGGTCGAGGACGTGACTCGGTGGGCGAAGTACACCAGCGCCAACGAAGCGGTCGCCAACGTGGGTGAAGTGGGAGACGTGAAGGTCGTGGGATTTGGCGAGGCGGGGGTAACAGCCTGGTACCTCAGTCAGGTTGCCGTTGCCTTCGTGACCTCGCCTTACACCAATACGGTCTTCCCCGACACCTTCGCGAAACTTCCCAGCCGGAACTTTATCGACGAACACGTAACAGCGAAATTGCAGGAACTGAATTTGCCACCGTCTCCCCGGGCGACCGACACCGAGTTTCTTCGTCGGGCGTATCTGGACACACTCGGCGTTCTTCCGACGGTGGCCGAGGTTCGCGAATTTTTGGACGAGTCCGCGCCCTCGGTGGCGCGGCGCGATGCCTTGATCGAACGACTGCTGAATCGTCCGGAGTTTGTCGACTACTGGTCTTACAAATGGAGCGACCTACTCCTGGTCAACTCGTCGAAATTGCGTCCGGCGGCCGCCCGGGCTTATTATTCTTGGATCCGGCAGCAGGTTGAAATGAACCGGCCCTGGGACGAACTGGTTCGGGATCTCGTGACGGCCCGCGGCAGTACGTTTGAGAATGGCGCGGGGAATTTCTTCCTGCTCCATGACGACCCACGTTCGATGGCCGAAACCACCACCCAAGCCTTCATGGGCATGAGTGTGGGTTGCGCCAAGTGCCACAATCACCCGAGTGAGAAGTGGACCAATGATGATTACTTCGCGCTGGCCAATCTTTTTGCCCGCGTCGGCACCAAGAATGGCGGTGGTGACGGGGAACGCATTCTCGTGGCGTCGAACACGGGCGACGTGGTTCAACCCCGCACCGGCAAGCCGCAGCCCCCCCGGCCGCTGACCGGCACGGCCCTCGACTTTGAAGATCCCAGCGACCGCCGGGCGCATCTGGCCGCGTGGCTGACCTCGCCCGAGAACCCGTACTTCGCCAAGTCCATCGTCAATCGTTTGTGGGCCAATTTTTACGGCGTGGGGCTGGTGGAGCGAGTGGACGATCTGCGAGTGAGCAACCCGGCGAGCAATGAGGCGTTGCTGACGGCGGCAGCCGAGTTTCTCAGTCGGCAGCGGTATGATCTCAAGGCTCTGATGCGCGCGCTCCTCCGCAGCGAGACGTATCAGCGGAGCAGCGAACCTGTGCCAGGAAATGCGGCTGATACGCGGTTCTACGCACGGTATTATCCCCGCCGCCTGATGGCTGAAGTCATTCTCGACGCGTATGCGCAGGTCACCGGAGTACCGACTGAATTTAAACGCTCCACTGGTAATGGTGACACCTTCCAGTTTGCCTATCCGATTGGCACCCGGGCGTTGCAGTTGCCCGACTCTCAGATCGCGAGTTATTTCCTGAAGAGCTTTGGCAAACCGGATCGAAACCAAACCTGCGAATGCGAGCGCACGGCCGAGCCGAGTGTGGCGCAGGTGTTGCACATTGCAAATGGTCAAACCTTGAACGCGAAGTTATCGGCGCGCGAAAGCCGAGCGGCTCAACTGCTCCGGGAAAACGCCACAGCCAAGCGCCTGATCGAAGAGGCGTATCTGAGTGCCCTGGCCCGGTACCCGGCGGTCGAAGAGGAATCACGGTTGATTCGGATGCTGGATGAAGCGCCGTCAGAACAGAAGGGGGCGGTGCTGGAGGACATTTATTGGGCGCTGTTGAGCAGCAAGGAATTTCTGTTCAATCATTGAAGTGATCGGGGCGCGGGTGCTTCGCCGCCACGAACGGACCAACAAGAATACGAATTAGAACCACTGAGCGACCCAACCCAACCACCGTTACCTTCATGAATTGGCCTTTCATCGATTCGCACGGGCGGGCCGTCGTCGCCCCTGGGTTTGTTGCCCTCATCCTTTGTGGTTGTCTGCCTCTGGCCGCAGCCGAATTTTCCACGCTCGAACCGCTCCTGCAGGAACACTGCGTCGAATGCCATGAAGCGAAGGAACCGGAAGGCGGTTTGGTGTTGGAATCGGCGGTCGATCTTCTGAAGGGCGGGGAATCTGGGCCCGCGATTGTAGCCGGAAAAAGTGCCGAATCGCTGTTGGTAAAGGTGCTCGAAGGGAACTGGGGGAAGATCGGCAAGAATCAATTCATGCCTCCGGGCAAACGTGAAAAGCTTAAGCCGGGACAGATCGCGTTGTTCAAGCAATGGATCGATTCCGGAGCGCCGTTACCCGTTGCTGCGAGTGCGCCGCGTGAACTTACTGTTCCCCGCATTGAGCCCCGCGGAACTCCGCGTCGACCGGTCAATGCCCTCGCCTTCGAACCAAACGCCCGGCTGCTGGCGGTGGCCCGCTCGGATGCCGTCGACCTGCTCAGCCTCGATTCACGAGCGGTCGTTCGATCGTTGACGGGTTTTCGTGGTTCGGCGAATGCCGTGGTTTTTTCGCCTGATGGCCAAACTGTATTGGCCGGTACGGGTGACGCCACGGGCGGCGAAGTTCAGCAGTGGAAGGTGAGCGAGGGAACTCCCATCCGAGTCCTGGGTCGACACAAGGACGCCGTGTACGCGTTGGCGATCACGAGCGACGGGCAGACCCTTGCCACTGGGGGATACGACTATGCGATCAAATTGTGGGCGCTCTCGGATGGCGCGGAGCGGACCCACATCACGGCCAACCAGGGAGCCATCATGGGCCTCGCCTTTCGGGCGGATGGACGACTCTTGGCGAGCGTCGGCTATGACCGGACCGCGAAGATTTATGATGCTGTTTCCGGGACTCGACTGGAGACCTTCGGGCAGGCCTTGAAGGAGTTAAACGCCGTCGCGTTTTCACCCGATGGCTCAACGCTGCTGACGGGAGGCAATGACAACCGCATTCGTTCCTATCGGATTGGTTCTGAAGGCAAGGAAGGCTCGAACGAACTTGTGGCGACCGTATTCGCCCATGAAGGCGCCATTCTCCGACTCGCCTACAGTCCGGACGGACGGACTGTGGCTTCCTCGGCCGATGATCGAACGGTGAAACTGTTCGATGCCCCGGAACTCAAGCCACGGCTTACGCTGGAGCGCCAACCCGACTGGCCCACTGCCTTGGTTTTCGCAGGCAACGACGTACTGATAGTGGGGCGGGCGGATGGTTCGCTGGCGTTTGTAAATCCTGCGGATGGCCAACCCGCGCAACGCCCCAAACCGGAGTTGCTGCGGACCGTGCCCAGAGGTGTCGAACGGGGAACGACCGCGCCGATCCGACTCGTGGGAAAAAACCTCGATCAGGTCTCCGTTGTGAGCCTGTACCGCGGGGGAAAGCTCTGGAGCACTCAGGCACCGGAAGTGGTCGACGGACAACCATCCATCACCGTGAACCCGACCATGGATGAACCTCTTGGGGCTTGGGAAATCAGTGTGGGCAACGGCACGGTCGAATCGGGCCGCGTGAAGCTTTGGGTGGATGATTTGCCTCAGCTTGAACTGACGGTCTTGACGGGTGCGACCGCCGCGCCCCTTGCCTGGCCTGGGTCGACTTGGCTCACGCTGGAGGAAGCCGGCATGGTCGCCCATTTGGAGTTCCAGGCGAAGTCCGGTCAGACCTTGGTGCTGGATGTCGCTGCCCAGCGTCTTGGGGCCAAAGGCGACCTCAACCTGACGCTGCTGGACGACCAAGGTCGCACGGTGGCGGCGAATGACACCTACGCGGGTCAGGCGGATCCATTGCTCGTTTTTCGGGTACCGGCCGACGGGACGTATCGCCTGCGCCTGGCCGAGGCAACGTATGCAGGTTCAGCGGACCACTTCGCCCGGCTCAGTCTCGGGGAACTGCCGCTGGTGACCGGAATCTTTCCGCTAACCGTGTCGACGAATACCGCGACGGAAGTCGAAGTGCTCGGGGTTAACTTGAGACGGAGCGACCGGATCAAGCTGGCCACGGGTCGTGCGGGCGAGCAGGGGTTGCCGGAGCCCGCCCGAGAGTGGCGTTCGCGCCGCGAATGGAAATTCGAAGTTTCCGAGTTCCCCACCCCTTTGGAGGTCGAACCCAACGAGGCTCCGTCACAGGCGACTTCAGTGCCGATTCCCGTCGCGGTGAACGGCCGTCTGAAGACGAAGGGCACGGACAGTGGCTCCAAATCTCCCGGGTTAGCGAGCCCATCGCGCGCCGAACCCGACGAGGACTTCTTCCGTTTCCAGCCCAATCAGGGCGTGACGTATGTGCTCGAAACCTCTGCGTCGAGGCGAGGTTCACCGGTGGACACGCGTATTGAGGTGCTTTGGTCGGACGGTCGACCGGTGGAGCAGGTGCGGCTGCAGGCGTTGCGCAATTCGGCGATTACCTTCCGTCCCGAGACTTCGGACGAAACTGGAATCCGCTTTGAGAACTGGGAGGAAATGGAACTGAACGATCTCCTCTGGTGCGGCGGTGAAGTGATGAAATTGTTTCGCGCGCCTCAGGGTCCCGATTCGGATTCGGCGCTGTATTCTGCGAATGGAATGCGTCGGGGATTTTTTGATACCACGCCCATGGCTCATTACCTGGAAGAACCAGTTTTTTTTGTGAAGCCGCTGGCCGCTGGCGAGAAGCCGGTGCCGAATGGACTTCCGGTGTTTACCCTCAACACGGTGAACGAAGACGCCGCGCTCCGTGACATCGGGACGGATTCGCGGATCCATTTCACGGCTCCGGCCGGCGGTGAGTTCCTCGTGCGGGTGACGGATGCACGGCAGTTCTCCGGGCCGGAATTCGCCTACACTTTGGTGATTCGAGAAGCCCAGCCGGACTTCGTCGTCACCTTGAACGGGGCGAGTCCGGTGGTGGCTGCCGGGAGTGGGCAAAGTTTTAATTTCAGCGTGAAGCGCCAGGATGGGTTCGAAGGTGCGATTCGGCTGGCGTTGAATCACCTTCCCACCGGTTGGACCGTCGCGGGGCCACTGGTGATTGAAGCGGGTCACTCCAGCATGTCTGCGACGCTGAACGTCGCCCCCAATGCGGGTCAGCCCTCCGAGGCGGAGTGGGATGCGGTCACGGTGGTGGCGACCGCTGATGTCGAGGGACGACCGGTGGCCGTGGCGGTCAACACTTTGGGACGCCCGAAGTTGGCCAAAGATGTTCCCAAGTTGCTGGTCCAACTGGAGCCAATCGAATCCGGACGGACGAACGCAATGGGGCTTCCGGTGGTCGAGATTGCTCCGGGCGGAACCGCGCGGGCGAAGCTGCGGATTGTGCGACAGGGATTTGACGGCGTGGTGACCTTTTCCATGGATAACCTGCCGCACGGTGTGATCGTTGAGAATCTGGGACTTAACGGAATCACCTTTTTAGCCGGAGAGAACGAGCGGGAAATTTCCCTTTCGGCGGTGAAATGGGTAACTCACTCAGAGCGACCCTTCTACGCAGTGGAGAATCAGGTGGGCCGCCAGACCTCGCAGCCACTGCTGCTTCGGGTGGGACGAGAGCGGACGCAGGCTGAGGTTAGGTCCCCGTAAGTGCGTGGGTTCTCACCGTCCCGCGAAGAAGGTCCACCACCGACGCGGTTCTTCGAACATCAATTCGCGGATGAGCTGACTCACTTCGGCCGCCCGCGGTTCAACCAACTTTCGGCACAGCGCAAAGGCGCCCGCAAAGGAGATTGCGACCAGCGCAAAATAGATGCTGTAGCGGTTCCATTCGAATCCTAGGACGGTACTTTTCCAGGTCCCAATGGCATCGAGCAGCAACCCCCAAAGCACGGGTGAGAGTCCCAAGGTTAATTGCCAGACCACCATGAAGAGGGCGAAGAAATGATTCCGCGCCATTGCGGGAACAATCTCCATGGCGAGTCGGTTATTGGCGGCGGAAAAGAGGGCGTTCACCAAACCGAGCAGGATCAGTAAAGGCACCGTTAACCAAGTGGTCGGGGCGAGGGCTCCACCGGCCGTCAACCACCACCCGGCGCCGATGATGAATCCGAGGACCATCGTGAATCCCAACATGGGTTTGCTCCCCAAACGATCCAGTCGGGGTCCCGCCAGCCAAGGAGAGGCGATGCCGCCGACAAAAGAAACGGACATGAGATACAGAATCCGATCCTCGGGTAGGCCGGCGCCGGTACGCAGAAAGGTCACCACGAACGTCGTGAGTCCGCCGTACGCCACGGACCAAGCGACGTTCATCGTGAGGAGTTTTCGGAAGGGGGGATGGGCGGCTAAGGCTCGCCAGGGAACGGGTCCTTTTCCCCCGTTCGGTTCGGGCGGTGGCGTGACATCGGGAATCCGCTTGAGGTAACGCAGGCTGATCGCTCCCGTCAGAGCGGAGAACAGGAACACGGCCGCGAATTGCCATGAACCTCCGCCCGGACCGAGGAGCAGCCCACAGAACGCAAAGGCCAACATGCTGGCTCCGTTCATCCAGAATTGGTCACGGGCAAAGTGACGTCCGCGCCAGGAAGCCGGGATCAATTCGGTAATCCAGGGCAACCAGGCAGCGCTGGAAATACCCCGCGAAAGGTTGAACACCAGCAAAAGGGTGAGAAGGAGGACGAGCCGGGTCGCTGGATCCAGAAAGGCCCCGGTCAACGGCACGAGTGCAATCAAGAAGATGATCCCGACGCGAATCGACCAACCGCTTAGGACGAAGCGGCGGAAGCCGACGCGATTCACGAACCGTGCGGCCGGAAGTTGTGTGATGACCAACAAAGGCATCATGCCTGAGAGGATGCCCACGACCGTGGCGCTGGCTCCCAGCGACTTGGCATACAGGATCATCGGTCCGGCCAACACCGGTTGAAACGACAGCGCGTTGAACGCGGAGAACCAGTACAGCGGGGCCAGTTCGCGCGGGATCGTGGCGGGCGCTTGAGCAGCGCTGGCAGTCGGTTCATTCAAACGGTCAGGATTTCTTTCTCCTTGTGGGCGAGATGCTGCTCGAGCTTCACAATGTACTGATCGGTTAGTTTTTGGACCTCCGCTTCGGCCGTCTCCACTTCGTCCTCGGAGACGCCGTCATTTTTTGCCTTCTTGAGCGATTCCATTGCCTGACGCCGCTCGTTGCGGATGGCGACCCGCCCGTCTTCGGTGAACCGCTTGCAGAGCTTCACGAACTCGGCCCGGCGCTCAGCGCTCAGGTCCGGCAGAACGATGCGGATAAACTTGCCCTGCGAGGCGGGATTAAGTCCTAGATTGGAGCTTTGAATTGCTTTCTCAATGGCCTTTACATTAGTGATATCGAAGGGCTGTACCATTAACATCCGCGCCTCCGGCGTGGAGATGGTCGCCAACTCTTTTAGGCGCATCATCGAACCGTAGGCTTCGACCTGAAGGTTTTCGATGAGCGAAGGCGACGCCTTGCCCGTGCGCACACCGGACAATTGGTTCAGAAGATGCTCCTCGGTCTTGAGCATCTTTTCTTCGGTTTCGAGCAGGATTTCGTCAGTCATGAGGAGAGGGGTTAATTTGAGACCACGGTACCTACGGCCTCGCCAGTGACGACCCGCAGGAGATTGTGAGGACGGAAGAAGTCGAACACGATGATGGGCATCTTATTGTCCTGACAGAGGGCGAAGGCGGCCGCATCCATGATCTTGAGCCGTTTTTTCAGGGCTTCCGCGTAGGTGATTCGTTCGTAGCGTTTGGCGTTTGGAAACTTCTTTGGATCTTTGTCGTAGATGCCATCCACTTTGGTTGCCTTCAAGACCGCTTCGGCGCCGATTTCGTTGGCTCGCAGGGCCGCAGCGGTGTCGGTGGAGAAAAACGGATTTCCCGTGCCGGCGGCGAAGATGACCACGCGTCTCTTTTCCAGATGCCGGATGGCCCGACGCCGGATGAACGGTTCGGCGATCGCCGTCATAGTGATGGCACTGAGCACGCGGGTGAGAACGCCTTTTTTCTCCAGGGCATCTTGCAAGGCCAGGGCGTTGATGACCGTGGCCAACATGCCCATGTAATTCCCGGTGGCGCGTTCGATGCCCTTTTCGCTTCCCTGCAGTCCGCGAAAAATATTTCCCCCGCCCACGACAATCACGACCTGAACGCCTAATTCGCGCACTTCGGCAATTTGGGCCGCCATGTCATGCACCGCCTCAGGCGAAATCCCGTAGCCGATCTCGCCTCCCAGAGCTTCGCCGCTGAGTTTGATCAAAATCCGGCGGTATTTGGAGGTGGCCTTGGGCTTGGGCGTGAGCTTGGCCTTGGCGGCAATCTTTTTCATCGGCGGGGCCGTTTGTAACAGGGCTGCTACGAGCGGTCAAACCGACGCCTGATCGGGTCACCTCGGCGGCGTGCGGGTAGGACCGCTCCGGAGCGTCGCATAAAACTGGGCCGAAGCCTCAGCGCAGGGACCGGGAAACAAAACCGCGCCGAGCTGGGTCGAAGCTCCGGCGCGGCGGGTGAACAGTGGGTCCGATAGGTCGCTAGTTGGTCGCGTCCTTAACCGCGTCGACCGCTTTATCAGCCGCTTTCTTGGTCGCATCGGCTGCGTCCTTGGCCGCATCACCGATGGCATCGGCTGCCTTTTCGAGGGGAGGTTTCTCCTTGCAACCGGCGAGGGCGAGGCCGGAGGTCGCCAGAAGGACGAGAACGAGGATTTTACGTAAAGTGTTCATCAAATGGTTGGGGACTCCGAAACCGACGGAGAACGTTTCCATAGGTCGCGCCGGTCCCGAGCGCAAGGAATCGGCTCCCTAGAAAGACCCGGTCGTATCAGCTAACCGGACCTGTTCCCTTCAGATCGACGCAGACGACGTCGCCCTTGGAGTTGCGGACGTAGAGCTTGCCGTTGGCCAGGACCGGAGCGCTCCACACCTTACCGCCCGCGACCTGGGCGCGGGTGATTTCCTGGTACGCCGTCGGTGTCGCCTCGACGACGACCAGTTCCCCTTTGCCGGTAACCCAGAGCAGCTTGCCGTCCGCCGCGGTTAAATTTCCCATGGGCGTGGCCGGCGAACTCCATTTGACGTCGCCGGTCTTGGCGTCGAGGCACCGCAGGAATCCTGGCTGGTCGCCATTGCCCGTGATTCCGTACAGATAGCCTCCGATTAGGACCGGAGTGGAGAGCTGGCAGGCTAGCTCTTTGGAATGCCAAATCTTTTGCGATTTGCCGGCTGCCGGGCGGACCAACGCTCCCGAGGCTCCCGTGCCGGGTCCTTCCAGGAACTTGTATCCAGAGGTGATGAACAGATCGCTGCCGACGACGACCGGGTCGGGGGCGTTGACGTCGTACTGAGTTTCCCACGGGAAGCGGGACAATTCCTGACCGGTCTTGGGGTCTACGATCATCAGCGCCTTGGCTCCAAATACTGCCAGAGCGGCCTGGTTGTTGAAGTTGAACGGAACTGGGGAGCCGTAGCCGGCTGCATCCTTACCGGAGGCCCAAATCTTGTTGCCCTGGGTCGTTTCGAGCGCGATTCCATGGGTCCCGGCGTTCAGGAAGAGCCCGTTCCCCTGCACCAGCGGGGAGCCCGCAAATCCCCAGTCCGGTTCCTCAACCCCATATTCCTTTCTTATATTCCGCAGCCAAACTTGTTTGCCAGTCGCCGCTTCCAGGCAGCGAACCTCACCTTGTTTGCTGATAAAATACACCCGCCCGGCCGAGACGGTCGGTGTCGCGCTGGGGCCGCCCTCGTAGTATTTGGGGTCGAGCTTCTGCGGGTAGGAGGCTTTCCAGAGTTCGGCACCGGAATTCGCGTCGAAGCAATAGATCGTGTCCTGATCATGGGCATTCCCCACCGTGTAAAGCCGGCCCTCGGCGACTGACATCGAGGAGTAACCCGTCCCGACCGCTTTCTTCCACAATTGCTTGGGTTGACCGCCCGGCCAGGCGCCGAGCCAGTTCTTTTCCGAGGAGACCCCGGTATGATCAGGACCGCGGAAGGAAGGCCAATCGGCCGCCGTGGCACTGGCCAAGAGCGAGGCGGCAACGATCGGGAAGGACAGGATGTTCATCGTGTGCTCACGGTAATCGGGGTCAAAAAACCGTCAAACCTGCGCACGTGGGGAAGTGGGGCGCCGCGACGGTGGAGAAGATGCGCGGCGTCGTCCCCGGCCGGGACGAAGCCATTCGGCCGGAATTTTAAGGGAACTTAGGAGGATCCCCACGCCTTCCTCCCCTCGGCCGCGTCCCCTCGCTGCGCACCGCACCGGCCCTCCCTCCGAACAGGCGCTACATCAGATTCACCGGATCGACATCCACCGTCAGGCGAATGTCGTCGGGCCAGGTCAGTTCCGCCTCTACCGCGGCCAGTTCGCGGCTCAGGCGGGCCATCGCCTTGGTCCGGATCATCAATTGATGGCGATAGAATGTTTCCGCTCGCAACAAGGGTGCTGGAGCTGGCCCGGCAATGATCAAGTCGTGCCAGTGGGCAAACCGCGTGTCCAGCGTCTTCCGCAAGTGATCGGCCGAGAATTTTACCTTGTCCTCGTTTCGTCCCTTTAACGTCAGCAAAGCCACGCGCGTCCACGGCGGATACTTAAGTTGTTCGCGAAACTCCACTTCCTGTTCGTAGAAGCCAAGATAGTCATGGCGTCGGGCAAACTGAATAGCCGGATGAAACGGAGTGAAGGTTTGCACGAACACCTCCCCGTCGACGTCGCCCCGCCCCGCCCGGCCGCTGACCTGGGTCAACAGTTGGAACGTTCGTTCGCCCGCCCGAAAATCCGGCACATGCAGACTCAAATCGGCATGAATAATCCCCACCAGGGTGACATTGGGGAAATGCAGGCCTTTCGCGATCATCTGGGTGCCGACCAGGATATCGATTTTGCCGGTGCGGAAATCGGTCAGTACGCGGCGGTAATCATCCTTCTTCTGCAAGGTATCGGAATCCATCCGCTTCACTCGGGCTTTGGGAAACAGACGGGTCAGCACGTCTTCGACACGTTCGGTCCCGAGGCCCGAGTAGCGGATGGCGGGATTTTTGCAATCGGGGCATTGCGTTGGAACGGTCGCTTCATGACCGCAGATGTGACAGCGCAACTGCTGAGCCTGGCGATGGAACGTGAGGGTGACGCTACAATTGGGACAGCCCGCCACGTAACCGCACTTCTCGCATTGAAGGTTGGTCGAGTAGCCCCGGCGGTTGAGGAACAGCATGGTCTGTTCGGAACGTTCCAGGCGGAGTTGGATCGCTTCCCGCAAGGGATTAGAAAAGATGGCGGGGGCTCCGCCTCGGTTTTTCCGGTGTTCCTGTCGCAGGTCCACTATCCGGACGATCGGCAAGCGAGTTTCGGTGACCCGGCCGGGTAGTTCCAGGAGACGGTATTTCCCGCGGCGAGCGTTGTAATAGCTCTCGAGTGAGGGGGTGGCCGAGCCGAGGACGACGACCGCACCTTCGCGTTGGCCTCGCACCACGGCCACGTCCCGAGCATGATACCGGGGGGCCTCTTCCTGTTTGTAGGAATGCTCGTGCTCTTCGTCGACGATGATGAGTCCGAGCGGATCCACCGGGGCAAACACCGCCGAGCGCGCGCCGATGGCAATTCGAGCCCGACCTTGGCGGATCTTGTGCCATTCGTCGTGGCGCTCACCGGCGCCCAATTGAGAATGCAAGACGGCCACGAGGGTTTGCTGGGGACCGCTGGAGAACCGCGCCTTGAATCGTTCGACGGTCTGTGGTGTCAGCGAAATCTCCGGCACGAGCACGATTGCGCCTTTTCCTTCCGAAAGCGTCTGGGCAATCGCCTGCAAGTAAATCTCTGTCTTGCCGGAACCGGTCACGCCGTGCAGCAGGAAGGTGCCGGAACCGGCGTTGTCGGTGCCGGCGACCGGCGGCGTCGTCATGGCCCCGAGAATGGCCTCCAGGGCTCGTGCCTGGTCGGGGTTCAAAGTCAGCGGCTGCGTGGGCGTGAACCGTTCGAGGGCGTAGGGATCCCGTTCGCTGCGTTTCGGGGCGATGATCAGGAGCCCCTTGTCTTCGAGTTTACGCACCGTTTCGGCGGTGGTCTCGCCCAGTCGGACGAGCTCTTGCAGGGGTAATTCGCGCCATTCCTCAATGATGTTCCAAATCGCCTGTTGCCGAGGGGTCAGCTTGGGCGCCTCACCGACGGGTGCGAGCGCATGAACATGCAGCCGCTCCCGCCACCCATCTTCCTCCTTTCGCACCACTTCCGGCAGGACGCTCTTCAGGGCCAGTTCCACGGGACAGCAGTAGTAATCGGCCATCCACCGGGCTAATTCCAAAACCCGCGGCGTGACCAGGCTTTGTTCGCCGATGACGCGGAGCAGGGGTTTGAGGTTGGTGTGCGGGGAGGATTCGACTACCGCGGTGACGACGCCCAGCACCTCTCGATGCGAGAACGGCACCTTGACTCGTGTGCCCACCTCGACCACAGACCTCAATTCCTCCGGAATCGCGTAGTCAAACTCGCGCCGCAGGGTCAGATCGAGAGTGACGCGGGCAACCACGGGCCAAGGCTCCCTCAAATCCACCGGAAATTCCATCCGCACATTGTCGGCGCACCCGGGAAGCGGTAATTTCCCATCCTTATCCCATGCCACGAACCTTCCTGACCCTCTGGCTGCTGTGCCTTGCGACGGGGGGAGCGTGGGGTGAACTCGCTCGCGCCGGAGAGTCTCATTGGGCTTATCGGCCGCTGGAAGCCGTCGCCTTGCCCGCCACTCTGTCGGACACGCGGAATCCAGTCGACGCGTTCATTCGGTCCCGGCTGATCCCGACTGGATTAACGCCCGCCCCGCAGGCTGACCGCGCCACCTTGTTGCGGCGTGTGACGTTTGATTTATCCGGTTTGCCGCCGACTCCCACCGAGCTTCAGGCCTTTCTCAACGATGCTTCGCCCGACGCTTATGAACGGGTCGTGGACCGTCTGCTGGTTTCGCTCCGCTTGGGTGAACGATGGGCTCGCCATTGGATGGACGCCGCCCACTTCGCTGAGACCCACGGGAATGATCAGGACCGCATCCGGACCAATGCCTGGCCGTATCGGGATTACCTCATCGACTCGTTCAATACCGACAAACCGTATGCACGGTTCGTGCAGGAGCAGATTGCCGGGGATGTGTTGTTTCCCGCCGATCCGCCGGCCACGGTCGCGTTGGGATTTATCGCGGCCGGTCCGTGGGACGAGAGTTCGCTCCGGGACATCCGGGAAGACACCTTGGACCGACAGATCGGGCGCTATCTCGACCGGGACGACATGGTGATGACGGTGATGAGTGTGGTGACCAGCACGACTGTTCACTGTGCTCGCTGTCATGACCATAAGTTCGACCCAGTGTCGCAGCGTGATTACTACGCTCTGCAGGCCGTATTTGCCGGAGTTGAACGGGCGAACCGGACCTTCGATCGCGATTCGGTCGTCCATGTTCGTCGTCAGGAACTGCGCCATCGTCAGCGCCGGGTGGAACAACAGGAACGGGCCTTTCTGCTGGCTGAGGAGGCGCGTCAGGAGGCGGCGGCTTGGGAGAAAATTGAGTCGGAGCGGATCATTTCGTGGACGTTCGTGGAACCGCAGACCTTTGTTTCCGTGGGAGGGGCGACGCTGCAGCGACTGCCGGATCAGTCGGTCCTGGCCAGTGGCGCCCGGCCGGAACGAGACACCTATACTTTTACTGCTGCGGGCGCATTACCGGTCATGACCGCGGTCCGAATTGAGGTATTGCCCGATGAGTCACTGCCGCAGAAGGGACCCGGACGCGCGGACAACGGGAATTTTCACCTGAGCGAGTTTCAAGTGCAGGTTTTTGAACCGGGGGCAGCGCAAGCCCGCACGGTGGCGTTGGTGAATCCCAGCGCTGATTTCAGCCAGGCGGAGTGGAACATCGCGCAGAGCCTCGATGGGAACGAGAAGTCGGCTTGGGGCATTCATCCGCAGGAGGGTGTGGCGCATCAGGCGGTGTTCGAATTGAAGGAGCCGCTCACCCTGCCCCCCGGCGCTACCCTCGTCTTCCTGCTCAAACAAGGGCATGGCGGATCGCATTTAGTGGGTCGCACGCGGTTGGCGATGACGGATTCGCGGTTGCCGGTGCGGCTTTTGCCCGCCGAGATCACCCGAATTTTGGCGGTACCGACGGACCAGCGAACCGAAGAACAGCAGCTTAAAATCATCACTCAAGCCCTTTCCGAGAACCTTCGGGCCCAGTTCGCCGCATTGCCCGCTCCGTCACTGATTTATGCGGCCGCCAGCGATTTTGAACCGGACGGCGGGCTCAAGCCCTCGATCACTCCGCGCGACGTTCAGGTGCTGCGTCGCGGGGAGATCACGAAACCGATCGAGTCAGCTGTTCCGGGGGCCCTGGCCTGCGTTGCGGAGTTGCCCGCTCGCTTCGATCTCGCCAACCCCGCCAATGAAGGGGCCCGTCGAGCTGCCCTGGCGGCGTGGTTGACTTCGCCGGAGAATCCACTCACCTGGCGCTCCATCGTCAACCGGGTTTGGCAGCACCATTTCGGTCGGGGCATAGTGGAAACGCCCAACGACTTTGGAAAAATGGGCAGTTTGCCGTCGCATCCCGAGCTTCTCGACTGGCTGGCTATTTGGTTCCGTGACGAAGCGCACGGTTCCTTCAAGGAGCTGCACCGTCTGCTGGTCACCAGTGCGACTTACCGGCAGGCCACGGTTCCCAGCGGAGATCGGCGGATCGCCGCGGCAACCGATGCGGAGAACCGGCTTCTCAGTCGAATGAACCGCACTCGACTCGACGCGGAATGCGTGCGGGATGCCCTGCTACAGATCAGTGGACGGCTCGACCTGCGCATGGGCGGCCCGAGCGACCGGCAGTTTGACCTGCAACCCGGGATCCATGTCACGCCCCGGGTCGATTACACCAAGTTCGAGGTCGATTCGGTCGAGGGTCGGCGCCGGAGCATTTATCGGTTCCTGTTTCGTACCTTGCCGGACCCTTTCTTTGAAGCCCTCGACTGCCCGGCGGGCGATCAACTCTTAGCTAACCGCAACAACACCGTGACCGTCCAACAAGCCTTGGCGATGTGGAACAACGTCTTTGTGACCCGTCAGGCGGAACACTTGGCCGAACGCCTAGCGGTCGCTCGTTCAGAGGTCGAGGCGCGAGTGGCCTTGGCTTGCGAACTGGTTTGGGGACGCGGGCCGGCGCCGGAAGAGTCGGCTGATTTGGTCGCGTTCACCCAAGAACAAGGCCTGGCTAATCTTTGCCGGCTCCTATTCAACAGTAATGAATTCATGTTCGTGAATTAATGCGATGAACCGCTCTCATCCCCCGTTTTTGTCGAACTCGCGCCGGGAATTTCTCGGGCGCTTGGGCGGTGGCCTGGGCGGGGCGGCCCTGGCGCAATTGCTGCGCACCGATCGTTTGCTCGCGGCTGACCACCTGACGTCTGCCCCGCTCCGGCCCAAGGCCAAACGGGTCATCCAGCTGTTTATGAACGGCGGCGCCAGCCAGATGGACCTATTTGATTATAAGCCGGCCCTGTTCCGTCAAGCCGGACAACCGTTCAACCCAGGCCACGGTGAACGCGTGGAGGCCGCCACCAGTGAACCGGGCAAAGTGCTCAAGCCGCCCTTCGAATTCCGGCAGCATGGCGAATCGGGACGCTGGGTCAGCAGTGTCTTGCCCCATCTGGCCGGCTGCGTGGACGATCTGGCCTTCCTGATGGCAATGGAGTCGCGAACCAATGTTCATGGTCCGGGCAGTTACCTGATGAACACCGGTTTTTTGCTACCGGGCTTTCCCTGTCTCGGTGCTTGGGTGAGCTATGCGCTGGGCAGCGAAGGCGACAACCTGCCGTCCTTTGTGGTCCTGCCGGATTCCAAAGGCCTGCCCTACAATCAGCGGGGCAACTTCAGTGCGGGATTCCTGCCGGTCACGCACCAAGGAACGATTCTTCAGACAAATTCACCGACACCGATCGCCGATCTGAAGTCACCGGAATCGGCGGCCTACATCACTCCCGAGGCGGATCGGGCGGGACTTCGTTTGCTGGAAAAGCTCAACCGGCAACATCTCGCGACCACGGAAGGCGACAGTCGTCTGGAAGGTCGGATCCAAGCGTACGAGCTGGCGGCTAAGATGCAGCTCAGCGCACCCGAGGCGCTGGCGCTGGACGGCGAGAGTGAGCTCACGCGTCGACTTTACGGTCTCGACGACAAGGTTACCGAGGATTTTGGGCGGCGCTGTTTGCTGGCGCGACGATTGGTCGAGCGTGGGGTGCGGTTCGTTCAGGTTTGGAGTGGGGCGGGTGGGCCGACGGGCAATTGGGATAACCACACCAACATCGTGAAAGAACTCCCACCGATGTGCGCGGCAACGGACCGGCCCATAGCCGCCCTCTTGAAGGATTTGAAAGCGCGGGGCCTGCTGGAGGATACCCTCGTGATCTGGAGCACCGAATTTGGCCGAATGCCTTTCTCCCAAAGCAGTGACGGCCGTGACCACAATGGCGGCACGTTTGTCAGCTGGATGGCCGGCGCCGGTGTAAAACCTGGAGTTTCCTATGGGGAAAGCGACGAGTGGTCCTGGAAAACGGCTCACAATGCGGCCACTACCTATGACTTCCACGCCACTGTATTGCACCTGCTCGGCCTGGATCACGGGGCGCTAACCTTCCGTCACAACGGGGCGAACCGGCGGCTGACCGACGTTCACGGAGAGGTCATTCGCGCGGTGCTGGCCTGACGCCTTCGGAAGGCGAGATTGGTCCACTGCGCGGTCCGCGCGCAGCCAACCGCGGTGAAGGGACGCGGGAAGATTTACGAAAGGTCCCGGGCGGATGGGGAAATTCCCTTCCGCCTTTCCCCCGAGCTCCGGCTCTGGCACAACGAAGCCCCGTGCATTCGTTTCGTTACGTCCAGAATCAGCTCCAGTGCGAGAACGTTCCCGTGGCCGACCTCGTGAAGAAGTTTGGAACGCCACTTTACGTCTATTCCCAAGCCACGCTCACCGACCATTTCACGAAGCTCGACCAGGCGCTTGCGCCGCTCGAACACCTGATCTGTTTCGCCATGAAGTCCAATTCGAACCTGGCCGTGATCCGTGTGTTGGCGGATCTCGGAAGCGGTTTCGATACCGTTAGCGGAGGCGAGATTCAGCGGGTCATGGCTGCTGGTGGGGATCCTGGGAAATGTGTGTTCGCCGGCGTGGGCAAGACCGAGGAGGAAATTGCCTTTGCCCTCGCGCAGGACATTTACTGCTTCAATGTGGAATCCGAAGCGGAACTGAAGCGCATCAGCCGCGTGGCCGTGAAAAAGAAGAAGATCGCCCCGGTCGCGGTGCGGGTGAATCCGAACATCGACGCGGGCACCCACGCCAAAATCACCACAGGCACCTACGAGAACAAGTTCGGCATCGCATTCGAGCAGATTGAAGCCGTTTACGCCCGCGCGGCCAAATTGCCCAACCTCCGCCTGCGTGGTCTGCAGATGCACATTGGTTCGCAATTGACCGACGTGCAGCCCTTCCGTTTGGCGGTCGAGAAAGTGTCACCCCTGGTGGCGCGCTTGAACCAGATGCATGGGTTCGACTTCTTCAGCATTGGGGGCGGTTTAGGAATTGTGTACAACCCCGCCCTCGCGAGTGGTGATCCCGAATGGTGGAGCCGTCCTGAAGCTCGGAAGATTCTCACGCCCGAGATCTATGCGAAGACGCTGGTTCCGCTGCTGCGTCCGCTTGGTTTGAAGATCTTGCTCGAGCCCGGACGATTCCTGACGGGCAACGCAGGTGCCCTCCTTACCCGGGTCGAATACATCAAGAAAACGGGCCGGAAAAACTTCGTGATTGTGGACGCGGCGATGAACGACCTGATCCGGCCGGCGTTCTACGACAGTTTTCACGAAATCGTGCCGGTGAAGAAGTCGCGCGGAGCCACGGTGTCCTCTGATGTGGTGGGACCGATCTGCGAGTCAGGAGACTACTTTGCGAAGGATCGTCCGCTCGCCAAAGTGGCCGAAGGCGACTCCCTGGCGTTGCTGAGCGCGGGGGCATACGGCTCGGTGATGAGTTCCAACTACAATTCCCGACCGCTGACACCTGAGGTGTTGGTGAACGGGAAGAAAGTTGCCTTGGTTCGGGAGCGTCAGGCGCCGGCTGACATTTGGGCGGGCGAGAGCGTCGCTGGCTGGCAATAGCGAGGGCGGTTTGTCTTGGGTCCGGGCCTGATCCGCTACCGGCTATTTTTTGGGCGCTGCGCTGAACGCGCTGTGCCCTTTCAGCGCCCCGGTAGCCGATGATACCTCAGTTGGCTGCCTCGGTCGGGCACCGTCGGCCCGTGAAGGAATTGGCGCGATTTCCTGTCTCCGGCCAACAGGCAACACCTGGCCAGGTCATTTATCGGAATGGCCTTCTCGAAAGTATTCCGAGTGGTCGGCTGTCGGGGCCCGAGCGAATACTTGGCCCGGTCAACAGTCGGGACAGCCTCCTTAAACATTAAACAGTGGGTCAGGTCATTTATTTGAAAGCTCCGGCGCGATCGGCCGACTCCGCCTGGACAATTGGCCAGGTCATTCATTGGAATGGCGTTCTCGGAAGTATTCGGAGCGGTCGGCTCTCAGGGGCAGAGCCGATACCTGGCCAGGTCAACAGTCGGGACGGTCTCCTTATAGACAGTGGGCCAGGTCATTTGTTGGTCATTTGTTGGGGGCCGGCATCGGGGAGTCGGTGACGTTTTCAGGGTCGGGAGGTTGGGGCTTCGTCAGGTCACAGCCTTTCGAACCAGGCTGGCTTCGCGGTGGGGAGAATGAATACGGTCCTCTCCGCCCGGAGGACTCAGCTGCATGATGAATTCGCTATCCAGGGGACGACGGTTCCGCTCGGGATGTAGCTGCCAGATAGTTTTCGTCGTGCAATGAAGGAACTGCTTAACCATCGCGCCCATCGAGAGAATCTGCGACTGCTCGCGTTGTGGCTGCTGCTGGTCACCCCCGTGGCTGTTCTGGCCGGCTCAGCCAGTGCCTTCTTCCTCTGGAGCCTCGATCGGGTGACGGCGCTTCGTTTCGAATACCCATGGCTACTCTGGCTGCTGCCGGTCGCCGGGCCGGTAATTGTCTGGTTGTATCATTCGCTCGGCCGCAACGCCGAGCGCGGTACCAACCTCCTTCTGGATGAGATCCATCAACCTGGCGGTGGGGTTCCTCTGCGCATGGCACCCCTGGTTCTGCTAACCACTTTGATCACCCATCTGTTTGGAGGATCAGCCGGTCGCGAGGGAACCGCCATCCAGATGGCCGGAGGCTTGGCGGGCGGGTTCATAAAGTATTTTCGAATCCCCGAGCGTCACCGCCGCATGCTTCTCCTGGCGGGAGTTGCCGCCGGATTCGGTTCGGTCTTTGGCACACCGTTGGCCGGGGCGATCTTTGCCATGGAAGTGTTGGCTGTCGGCCGGATTCGCTACGAATTCCTGGTGCCCTGCCTACTCGCCGGTGTCCTCGGCGACCTCACCTGCTCCGCTTGGGGCGTCCACCACACGTCCTACCATATCGAAGCGTTCGTTCCCTCGGTTCGTTTTGGAGTAGGCAGCCTCGACCTGATTCTCCTCGCCAAGGCCATGGTGGCCGGACTCGTATTTGGTTTGGTCTCCCTGTTGTTCACCGACCTCGCCCATTTCTTGAACCACCAGTTCCAACAACACGTCACCAAGGCCTGGCTTCGACCGGTCCTCGGCGGCGTTCTGGTGCTCGCACTGACCTATCTGTTGGGCACGCGTTCGTACCTTGGACTCGGGGTCAGCAGTCCGAATTTGGGCGATGTCACCATTCTTTCCAGCTTCAACTCCGGTGGAGCCACTCCCTGGAGTTGGTTTTGGAAGGTACTCTTCACCGCGGTCACTTTAAGTTCGGGGTTCAAGGGTGGCGAAGTGACCCCGCTCTTCTTCATCGGCGCGGCCTTGGGCAACGCTCTCAGCATGCTTTTGGGTGCGCCGACAGATCTGTTCGCCGGACTGGGCTTCGTCGCCGTGTTCGCCGGCGCAAGCAATACGCCGCTCGCTTGCACCGTTATGGGGATTGAATTGTTCGGGGCGGAACATGCGGTCTATTTGGCGGTCGCGTGTTTCGTGGCCTACCTTTTTAGCGGTCACTCGGGGATTTACGGATCTCAGCCGGTGGCTATTCCGAAGGGGCTCGAGCCGCATTTTTCTGCCGAAGTAACATTGGCCGAACTGCGCCAGCGGCGGGTGGATACGTCAGAGCGCAAAAAACCTTAGAGGCCGACGGAAAATGCTAAGAGGTTCTGTTTTCGCAGTGAGCCGATGAGTTGCCTACTTAGACTTGGGCCATTGCACCACGTCCCCTCGGGGAACGGAGAGGGTTTCCCCGGCCTGGGTCCGAAACATCACAATCAACTCATCGCCCCCGGCATCGCGCCCGAGAAAGGCCCGGCCATCCTTGAGTCGTACGGCGTCCGGTTGACGATTAAACCAGGGATTATCGGTCGGTTTCCAGGAGGTCAGGAGCACGGTTTTGCCGTCACACACAGGACAACTCCGGACGCCGGAGCCCTGGCAGGTCGGACACCGGAGAGTCCGGCTGCCGTTGCAGGTCGGGCAGTAGCCGGCGCTGATTAACTGTCCGTTCTGCAACTGCCAGACTTCGCCGGCATGAAACTCGGAAACGTACCAGGTCGATTTAACGCCGGGAAATCGCAACACAAAGGCCACCGACCCAGCCGGCGCACCGGGTTTAGGATCCTTAACCCAGGTGCCTTCATTGCGGGTAACACACGGACCCGGGCAGTCTACCCACCCGTTTCGACAGCCCAGCCCTCCGCACCCGACGTTTCCCTTCCCATCACAGCCGAAACACCACTGTTCATCCGTTCCGGGTTGGCGCGCTGGTGCTGGTGGGGGCGACGATTTTTTCGCCAGCGCCTTGGCAGATTTGGACGCCGTTTTCTTCTTCGCTGAAAGTTTCTCTTCCAACGCCAAAGTAGTTTCGTCTGGTCCTTCATCCACCGCATTGGCTCCTGGCTCGGTGTGGGCCGTGGCGACCGGTTTCAACTCCGGCGAACAACCCACCAGAATTGTCAGTCCCAGCAACAAACACCCGGCCCAGCCACTCAGCCATCGTTGAGTCTTCATAATCCGATTCCGAATACCGCTCAGCTTAGGGATCGATTTCTGCCTCATCATTGACGCTGAAGCAAAAGGGGGGCCAGCGCTCCCCAGCACCGCCCCCCCACCTATGCGTAACCTCCGGCTACGAATGCCAAGCCTAGGACCCGTCACTCGAAACAACCGGAAAAAGGAAATAGTCACCTGTCATTGACTTATATTGACCCGCGGTCTTCAGAAAAGTTACTGACTGACTCTCATTTTTCTGTCGGAACTTTCTCCGCCCCCGCTTTCATCCACTGCAAAGCACCTGCTTTGCCAACTGGTGCCAGGTACCTGAATGTTACTCGAATGACGCGTCATAGGGTTCGCTGATGTTCAAAGCGCGCCAAGAGTCTCATTTGTCATCGGTCATGCGCCCCTGATGCCGAAGAAATGCCCAGCTGCGGTGATTCCTTTTGCGCCAAAGCGTGAAAATCACGCAGTCCACTTAGTATCGCGTGAATGGGTCAAACTAGCTGCGAATAAGACGACAAACCTGGATCCAACCGCCGGCCCATCACAATTTGTATCGCCCGACGAATCCCGGTCGGGAGACTCAGGCCTATGGTTTCCGGTCAACGCCGTTGGCTTCGTTGGACCCTCTGGTGCCTGGCCGCCCTAATGGGTCTGATGACGAGTGCGCTGGTTTTAACCCTGGCGCCGATTGATCCCTTAGCCAGTCCGCGGGCCCAGTCTAACCCGGTTCAAGCGAGTCCCCAACCTTCCGCCATGCAGGCTGGATTTGGCCGCGCGCGCCTCACACCGACCCTGACCGCAGGCTCCGAGGAGCCAACCCAGGGTGCCTTTAACCAGATACCGCTGGCTGGATACGGCAACCGCCAGGGCGCTTCCGCTACGGGCGTTCATGACGACCTGTGGGTAAAGGCCGTGGCCTTTGCCACTCGGAGTTCAACCGGCGTTATGGTGACTGCGGATGCGCTGATTATTCCCCGCGATGTTGCCGAGATCGCCACCGCTGAACTCGATCGAACCCGAGGTCTGTCCCGGGAGCAGATCTATTTCAGCGCCACCCACACCCATTGCAGTCTGGGAGGCTGGGGCCAGCGGTTTGTCGGTGAAGCGTTTGCCGGACCTTACAATCCAGGGGTCCGGGTGTGGTTTGCCCAGCAGTTAGTCGCGGCCGCTTACACGGCCCTGGCCGATCTGCAACCAGCCGAACTGGGCCAGGGCTCCTTCGCCGCTCCAGAATTTATTCGCAATCGTCTGGTGGGTGACCGCGGTGAAGTGGATCCGGAGTTTACCCTGCTGCTCATCCGCCAAGCCGATGGCGATCGGGCGCTGTTGGGGAGTTATAGTGCCCACGCCACGGTGCTGGGCGGTGATGTGATGCAGTTCAGCGGTGACTATCCCGGAGCTTGGCAGCGGGCGGTGGAAGCTTCTGGAATCCACCTCGCCGCTTTTTTCGCCGGCGGCGTTGGCAGCCAGGGCCCCCGGGCGCCTCAGGGAGGCTTCGAAGGGGTAGAAGCGATGGGGCGCACTTTGGCGGGCCGAACGCTTCAGGCGGTTCCTCAGATCGCTCTGACCAACTCGGTTGCCTGGGGGATCAATCTAGCCGTAGTGACCCTGCCCGACCTGCAAGTACGCGTGACGGATTCCGTCCGGTTGCGTCCGTGGGCCACGCGGCAATTGATGCCGCCTTTGGCGGACACCACCTTGTTGCAGGCCTTTCGTTTTGGGAATCGGGTTTGGCTCTCGACGCCCTGTGATTACAGCGGGGAGTTGGCTCTGGAACTGAAGGCCGTGGCTCGGGCTGCGGGTCAGGAGGCGGTGGTCACCAGCTTCAACGGGGACTATGTCGGCTACGTGATCCCGGCGAAATACTATCATCTGGATGGATACGAACCGCGGGTCATGAATTTTTACGGGCCGAATGTGGCCGAGGTGTTCGCCGCAACTCTGGCGCGACTGGCGGTCGAGGGCCGGCCGACCGGCGCTCCGCCGGAAAACCGATGACCGTTTTCCCTGGCTGAGATTCGGCTCAAGAACTGGCGCTGGTGTAATGGCGCAGGGAGATTCGCCAGAAGAGTTCGCTGGCGAGGTAGCAGCCCAGTCCGATGGCTACCAAGAGCAACCACTCCAGCGGCGACTGCATTTTTTGGATCAAGACCTTGGAGGGCACGTTGGCCACCAGCAGCATGGGTAGCACAAAGGTGAATACGGCCTTGAACACACCCGGCGGAAAAACGGACTCCGGAAGGCGTGCAATGTTAAAGAGGTTGTAATAACCCCACACGATGCCCTGGGAGCGAACCGTCCAAAAGGCGATCGAGGCGAGCAGGAACATCAGCGAGTAATGAATGAGCAGGCCGACCCCGCAGAGCGCTGAGAAGCCAACGAGTTGGCCGAAGGTCGGATGCAGCTCCAATTGCGCCGCGGCGTATATCATGACGAGAACGGCGGCGGCGGCATTGATGTACGAGCCGAGATCGACTTTACGCAGCGAGATCAGGAACCGCGTGTTCACCGGTAGCAGCAACATAAAATCAAGGCGGCCCGTGCGGATGTGCTCGGAAAGTTCGGTGAGATTAACGAGGAAGAGCGCGGTGAAGAGCTGTTGAACGAAATTGGCACACCCGACCAGCAGGACCACTTGCCACTTCGTCCAGCCGCCGATTTCGTTAGTATGCGAATAGAGGACCGACATGAACGCCAGTTGGAGGGCGAACCAGAGCAACTCAACGACGATCCACAGGACGAAGTTCAGCTTGAACTGGAGCTCGCGGGTGACGCTGTTCCGCCAGAGGGCCGCGTACAGACCCGCATAGCGTCGAAGAACCAGGAAGGAACTCATGGGGGAGGGCAAACGTCGTGTCGGACGGCTCCAGAGGATTCAGCCACCCACCGCCGAATACCGGCGCACACCCCGTGACCAGATCAGGCGGGCGAGTCCATAGCCGGCGACCACCCAGAAGACTTGGATGGCCAATCCCCGCCAAAGTTCTTCCCCTGAAACCCGTCCCAGAAAAATGGCAGCCGGGAAGTAGCACAGATAGGGATAGGGCGTCAGTTGCAGTATTTTCGCCAAGGTGGGCGGCAGAATATCGAGGGGAAAAAGATGGCCGCTAGCGATGTACTCCAGGGCGAATTGGATAAAGATGAAGGTGCTGATGTCCAGGATCCAAAACGCCAGCAGAGCGACGGTGTAGGCAATGAAGAATTGCAGCAGAGCCGCCAGGAAAACTGAGACGAAGAACAGGCCGCATATTTGGGCATTCACCGGGGCTACCAGGTATTCCCGCAGGTACAGTGCAAACAACGAAACCGGGATTAACGCTACGGTCGTGTAGGTTGTTCGCCCGGAGAAATACAGGCTAAGCCGGTAGGTCAGGTAGTCCACCGGCTTGAGGAGAAGTTGGCTGATGAGCCCGTCTTTGATGTCGCTGGCGATTTGCCAGTCGTCCTCGGCAACGGCCGTCAGGGCGTCAATAAAGGTGACCAACAGATAGTAACTGACCATGGCCCGCAGGGTGTACTCCCCCACTAGAGCTCCCGGTCCTTTTCCAGCATAAATGGCCCGCCAGACAAACAGGGTACCGGCGAGCGGAATTAGCCCGAAGATCGCGCGGAACAGGAAGTTCACGCGATACACCAAGGTGTTCTGGATGCCGATTTTAAAGACGTGGAGGTATTTCCCCATGACGCCTCAGCAGGATGGCCTCTGGGCAGCCCAGTGCAATCTTCCGCATCGTAAAGGTGCCTTTGGGCTTTCCGGCGTCTTAACGCCCCGATCCCAGCAATCGGGCCGGCAAAAATAACAGCGCCCGAATCAGGGCGAAGGTCGCCTCGATCACCACCGCCAAGAATCTGAACGGCAGGCTGAGCAACCAGGCGATCGGAAACAGGACCACGATGAGCAAAGCCAGCGGCCAGCAGATCGCCAGGAGCAGGCCCCAGCCCACCAGGAGACAAAGAACCTTCATTCGCAAATTACCCACCGAACGGTCACTCGGTTTCAAATTTTCCGGCGGAATTTCAACCGCGGTTTGGCGAACCCGCCGTGGGCGTTTCACCCGGGCCTCCCGGTCTGGTCTCTTCGGTGGCACTCTCCCCACTCAGTTGAGAATCCATAACCTCAGCGAACGTCATCTGTGTCGCTATGAGCATCTGCCGAAGGAGGCGGGTTTCGTCCGGCGTCAGGTTGCCATGGGTCTTCGCCTCGATCATTTCCAACTGATCAATGAAGAGTTTCGCGGCCTCCGGAATGGGTGCTTCGACCTGGCCGGTCTGGGGATTGGGGAACTTGCCCAAAAGCATCAACGTCATCTGGGCCTGCCCGGTAACGAACTGGGCAAACAACGCCGAATGGATTTCGGCCGTGGTGGCCTGCGCCAGGGCTTCCTCGGCAAGTGGGGGAGGAGTCATCGGGCGGAACCCTTGGAGCCCCGCGCGACTTCGCCCATCAAAAAATGCACGAGATGACCCAAGCGCTCCTCGACGTCGACGGTCTGCAGAATGATCTGGCGCATCATCGGGTCCGGGAGGAGCAGGGTAGCGATCAGGTCGGCCAAGGCGCCTGGATCTTTCACCCGTCGCAAGGCTTGGAGACAGGCTTCGATTTTGACGGGTTCTTCCGGGTCAAGGCCACCGGATAGTTGCGTCAGAATTGCTTGTGGAACTGCGTTTTGCAGCCGCAGTCGGGCGTCGACGAGATCCAGCGCCTTTTCCACCAAGGCATCGGCGATTGGACTTTCCGTGGGCTCGGTGATCAGCGGCTCAATCAGGTGGACCCGAAAGGGGCGGGACTGGATGGACTTGCCCAACCGGACACGGGTGAGGCCCTGTAGAATTAGGTTCGAAGTGCCATCGTCGTTCTTCATCGCCACGCGAACCAGGCCCAAGCCGGCGACCTCGCTGGGACGTTCACCCGAGACGTCTGGGCGTTTCATCGCCAGACAGAACATCCGGTGCGTATCAAGCGCCTCGGCCAGCATCTTTTGGTACCGCGGTTCGAAAATGAAGAGCGGTAGCACGGACTGGGGAAACAAATGACAACTGCCCAAAATCAGGACACCCGCTCGGTCTGGGAAAACCATGAAAGTAGATTAGGGTGAGTCGTTCTTCCCGCAAGGAGGGAAGCGAATCTTGCATTCAGGATGGCACGCGAGCAGCTTGGTATGGAGCTTATGAACGCAAAAACGCTGAGCATTCTACTGGTGGTGGCCGGTCTGGGGCTGGGCGCGGGCTGGTTTCTCACGAGCAGGCGGGCGGCCGAGGAACACACCCGCTCGATGAGCCATATCCTGACCCTTTCCAATGATCTGGTTACCACCACCTTCAAATTGACCGAACAGCAGAAGGTCAACACGTCCCTGGAGACCAATCTGGCCTCCCGGATTGGGGAACTGGGAAGCCTTTCCAACCGTTGGTCTTACGTTTCGGGTGAGTTGACCCGGACTGAGGCTGAGGCCAAAGCGGCGGCGGAAACGGCCCGGGTGGAGATTGAACGGCGCGACCAGCAAATCACGGGTCTCGAGGGTGAGCGGGACGACTTATCTCACAAAATGGATGGTTTGACCGGAGAGATCACCGGGCTCAGCCGCAAGATTGTGGATACCGAGCGCAAGCTGGCCTCCAGTGAAGGCGATCGGGATCAATTGCAGCGTGAACTGAAGCGTTTGCTGGTCGAGAAGGCGGAGTTGGAGCGGAAGTTCAATGACCTAGCCGTCTTGCGCGACCAGGTCAAACAGCTGAAGGAGGACCTCAGTGTTGCGCGGCGAATTGATTTCATCCGCCGGGGTCTTTACGGCTTTGAAAAGAAGGGAGCTCAGGTGCTTAACGAAGGGTTTCGACCGGTCGCCGCCCCTACGGCTAACGCCAACCGGCCGATCCAGGCGGAAGTGGGCACCGATGGAAGCGTGAAGGTTCAGGCTCCGGGTTTGCCGGCCACCAAACCCTGAGTGCCCGTCTAAATAATTGGAGGGCTCCTGTGGCGAGGGAACTGAAAAGCGGCCCGGGTAGCGATAATCGGTCGCTTGTCCCCCTGTAAATCGGTTCGGCGTGGGCGAGTCCAATGGGGACAGAGGGATGGCAGGCCTTTCCTCGTTGCGCCTCAGCCATTCGGGAACGGTGTGAAATTGAAAGGGGTCACGCGGTGGCACAGCCCTAACGACCTGGAAGGGGACATCTCTCGATCCACTTCCTTGCCTTCAGAGCCGGTGCTGGCCAGGCTTTCACTCAACCGTGGAACCACGGGCCCATGAACCAGCTACCTCTCAAACGCGTCCGCGATTTGCTCAACCGGATTTCGAAAACTCGGGTACTTGTGGTGGGTGATATCATGCTCGACCAGTTCATTTGGGGTCGCGTCTCCCGTATTTCACCCGAAGCGCCCGTTCCCGTGGTGGAGTTTGAACGGGAAAGCTTCATGCCCGGCGGCGCGGCCAATGTCGCCCGCAACCTGACCGCTCTGGGAGGACAGTCCGATCTGTTCGGAATTGTCGGCCGCGACGCCAGTGCCGCTCAGTTGCGAACGCTCCTGGGCGAACAACGCGTCGGTTGTCAGGGCCTGCTGCCCGTGACCGGATTCCACACCGCCACCAAGACCCGGATCGTGGCTCAGAAACAACAGGTCACCCGCCTCGATCGCGAAACCCGCGGCGACATCACGCCTCTCGTTACCAAGAAATTGATCCAGAAGATCGACGCCGTCTTGCAGTCGGCGGATGCCGTCACCGTGGGCGATTATGCCAAAGGCGTGGTCACTCAACCGCTCATCGATGCGCTGCGGGAACGCTGCCGAGCCCAGGGTCGCTGGCTGAGCCTCGATCCTAAACCCGGTCACCAACTAAACCTGCGCGGCCTATCGCTCCTGACGCCGAACCGCAAAGAGGCCTTCGAATTGACCGGGCTGGTGGATTCCATCCGACACCCCAATCCGCTCCAGGATGGTCCCCTCTTGCAGGTGGTCTCGACGCTTCTTACGGAGCTCCAACCCGCCTTGTTGCTGATCACGCTCGGCGAACTCGGCATGCTGTTGTGTCAGCAGGGTCACGAGCCGTTCCATGTGCCGACAGTGGCGCAGGATGTTTTCGATGTTTCCGGAGCGGGCGACACGGTCATCGCTAGTTTCACTCTGGCTATTTCGGCGGGTGCGTCACCGGTGGAAGCGGCGATTTTTTCGAACCACGCGGCCGGCGTCGTAGTGGGTAAGGTGGGAACCGCCACGGTCACTCCGGACGAACTCCTCGCTAGTTTTGCCAATCATTCATGAATCCCACGAAATCCGAACGGGCCGTCTTTCTTGACCGTGACGGCACGATCAATGTCGACCGCCATTATCTTTCGAAAGCGGAACAGTTCGAACTCATTCCGGGGGCCGATGTCGCTTTGCGCCGCCTGCAGGACGCCGGCTTTCTGCTGATCGTGGTGACCAATCAATCGGGGATTGGTCGAGGTTACTACACCGAGGCTGACCTTCATTCGGTGAATGAGCGGATGCACACGTTGCTGTCCCCGGCCGGGGTGACGTTAACTCAAATTTATTTCTCACCGGAATCGCCCGAACAACCCAGTCGTGGACGGAAACCTTCGCCGGCGTTTCTGTTCGATGCCCGGGATGAGTACGGCGTAGACTTGTCCCGCAGCTACATGATCGGGGACAAGTGGATTGATGTGGAAGTGGGCTGGAATGCGGGGTGCGCGGCCAGTCTTCTGGTTCGAACTGGCTACGGAGCTGAGACGGAACGGAAGGAGGCCCACCACCTGGGAGCTGCCATCGTGGTGAATGATTTGTCGGCGGCCGCCGAATGGATTTTGCGGCCAGAACCCGTGTAGGGTCGCTCGATAGTCCTGGGTTCAGGCTGGCTCAAGGCGCCAGTACCCGCAGACGGATGAGAGCGGATTCCGTCCCCACCGGCCGAGTTACCTCGATCGTTTGGGCCATCCCAGAGCCGTCCATGAGCGGGCCCACCGAGTGCCAGGATCCTCCTAGGTTTGGGGCTGTTTCTACTTGGTATCTCCGTCCGATTACGCCATCGAAACGAACGCGGAAAAGATCCCCCATCTGGCTCATTTCCCTGAGTATCAAAACGCTGGTAGCACTCGCGTGACGGGTGCCGGCTTCCACTTCATCGCGGGTAGACACGCCGTCGCCGTCCGGGTCCGCGCCGGCGTCCGCCGCCCAGTTGGGATTCAAATCGTTCTCCCATTCCCAGGCATCGCTTAGCCCGTCACCGTCGAAGTCGCGATCGAGCGGTCCCGGCAATTGGCCGAGCCGAATCAACATCACCGCCAACTCCGTGCGGAAGGCGAGTCCGTCCGCACCCCAACCGATCAGCGAGCTCGTGTCCACGGTCCCCAGTTATCCTCCCACATTGGCCGGTTGGGTCGGGACCACACCGGTCAAGTCGACGACGCGCAGGGTTAGACGATTGAATGAGTGCAGGTACGCCACGCGCTGGGCCACCGGCAAAGGCGCCGGGGATCCAACCCCGTCGAGCACGGGCAAGTCGGCCAGAGTTAACGCCTCGTTCACCGCGCCGTTGTCGAGATACACTCGATCACCCGCCACGCGGAGCGAAGTGGTTTGCCATTCCCGGGGACTGACCGCCAGGGACTGACCAAAGAGGTTTCCGGCGAAGCCATACCGTTCGAGGGGATGTTGAATCTCGAAGTTGTCGAGGGAAGATCGGGCTACCAGAACCGCACCATCGGGCGCGAAGGCCAGAGCTTGGATGACCTGGGTGGTGGGCAGGTTGTGGAGCGGCACCGCGACCGCTTCTTTCACTCCGTAGGCAACGCTTCTCTGAGCAAAGACGACCGAACCCGGTTCCGTCGGATGGGACGCCAAGTGGCGGACTGGACCGGTTCCCACCAATTCCACGGTTTGCAAGACCTGCCCATTGGAGAGTCGGTGACGTCGGAGTTGCCGTTCCTGATCGAAGGCCACCCACAGACTGGACTCATCGGCACTGACCGCCAGAGGCCCAGGTTGGCGGCCAAATCGTGAGCTCGGATCCACTTCACCCAGGGCTGGGTCAATCTGCACTACACCCTCGACCGTCGAAGCAAACAGTCGACGCCCTTCCCGATCCGAGACCAGGGCGACATTCGGGAATTGGAGCGTCGTGGTTTGACCCAGACGTGGCATCCACGCGACGGCCAGATGGGACGTCACGGAGTCATTGGCCGCCACCGGATCGGGGGCCGCGGAATAAGCGGAGGCGGTGATCTGGAAGCGTCCGGCCTCGCTCGTCCGAGTCCGGAAGTAGACTTCGACGGTTTCGCCGGGTGCCAGTTGGTTCACGAAGCCGCGAACACCGCCGTAGTAATCATGGGTTATTGTTCCGCGGCTGGCATTTGTGGCCCTGGCATTGCCGACCCAAGGAAGCGCATACCGCACCCGTTCGGCGACCCCAGGACCGGCGTTGGTCACGGTGAGGAAAAATTCGGCATCTTGATTAAACTGTGTGATTTCTGGCCGGAGTGTGAGCTGAACCTGGATATCCGCCGGAACGGTGGTCGAAGGAATGGCCGAGGTCCGGAATACAACCACCCGATTGGGGGTGACGAAATTGTCGAAGGCGCGAAATGCCAGCCGATCGCCGCCGCAATGAATCAGCGGGCGCGCCGCGCTCCTCTCCGCGCCAAACGGAATGTCCTGGATCAATCGGCCGGACGTGGCGTCGAAGACTTTCATCGCCAGCAGCGCAGAAGTGAAGAATCCACCATTGTCGAGGTAGATGACGCGATTCAGCGGCAAGAGCGGAAGCACCGGTCCCACCGGATTGACCCCGTAGTTACGGACTTCTTCGAGCCCCGGCAGTTCGACGACCAAGCCTGCGTTGTTGTAGAGCCGCTGACCTTCCACGCGAATGTCGAGTGCGCCGAGTACACCTGGCTTGGACTCGATGACGAATAGGCCGGAGTCCGTCAGTTGCAGTCGGGCGAAAAGGTAGTCGTAAGCACCGGTGAAGGTGACGACTTCATCCGCTCCCGGTCCCCGTTCCAACTCGAGACCGGTGGGAACCTCGTTGGGCAGTCTCACCGCATCCCGGAAGGCCACGGTGCGGTAGTAACCGGGGTCGTCCGAAAATTCGAACTGCGGCAGCCGCCAGGTGGCGACAACCCGTTCGGGTTCACCAGGAAATACCACCATGTCGGTGACGCGATTCCGGGCGGGAAAGCTATTCGTGACGTAATCAAACAGGGCCAACTTGGCACCCCAGCTCTCGGTGAGGAGGTCAAACCGTTGGATCAGTGATTCTCCGTCCAGTGCCACATACAGCGAGCGCCCATCGTCGGAACGGATCAGCCGTCCGGGAAGCCGTCCCGCCGGGAACTCAGCCACAATCAAGCCCGTCTCCAAACTCAGTCGCACTAACCGGTCGTTCCGGCCCTCAGGAGTCGGATCGGGAACCGTCGCCCACAATTCGTTCTTCACCGGGTCAAAGCACAGGTCCGCCGCTGCCAGATCGATCATCTGATAGGTATCTGGGGCGGGGTCGAGGCGGATGACGGCTTGGACGGCCACTGAATTGTCGGCCGGACTCGCGTCCCGCTGGAGTTGTGACGCCAGCACGGTGAGGGACTGGGGCCCGGCCAGGGACGGACGTAGGTGAACAGTTACGGTCGTGCTGGCTCCGGCTGGCAAGGGCGGCAACGTGGCGTTCCAACCGCCGTACACCAGGACTCCAGTCCCACCCGGAACCTCGGCCCGTACAAATTCCAGTCCGGTCGGAAGCGCGCCTTCAAGGCGGACCACGGTCGCCGCTGCCGGACCGGCATTGGACACGGTCAGGGTCCAAGCGAAGTCCGTCCGGAGTTTCAGGTTCGTGGGCAGACTGGAGTGGATGACCAGGTTGGCCGAGGGGCCGGGTTCCACGTAGGCCGACTCTAGCAGGTAGAGCGTATCGTCCGCCCGGAAGGCCAGACCCGCGTCGCCCCAGCGCACCGGCCGGGTGTACCCGAGCTCGTAGCGAGTGTAGGGAAAGGACACGGCATCCGTAGCGGCTCTCAATGAAAGACTGGCCCGAGTCAGATAGAGACGACCGTCGCCCGCGGTCAGGTAAAATCCCTGCTGACGCTCGGGTTCCACCACCAGTGCCTCGTGATTCAAGCCGGCAATTCCAGGTCGGGCCTCAAACGTCGTCGCATCCCGGACCCGACCCCGCGAGGAATAGAGTTGGCCGTCCGCCCAAACCCAGGCGGCTCCCGAATCTTCCGGCCCCGTGCGCTGCCAGACCAATCCGGTGTCGGTGACCTTGTACTCGTGCACCTGGGGTTGGTTGCCGCTGGTGATTTGCGGAATGTGGGCAAACAAACGATCCCCCTCGCCTTGGATCATGCCGAGGAACATCAGGAATCCGGGAACGATGGCGTCGGGCTGGCGGATTCCTTGGGAATAAAGCGCAATCTCGTTTCCCGCGTTGGTCTTGTAGCGGTAAACGATTACCGAATCATTCCGTCCGCGGCGGGCCATCAATTGCACGGGCCAGTGTCCCTCCAACGAAAACGTCTCGGTGACCGCGAACGAATCGAGATCCACCCGCTGAACCGAGCTGTCGCCATACGATCCCACCCAGAGAACCTTTCCATCCTCAGTCAGGGCGAGGGACGACGGATCGGTGGCGACGGACAAACTCCGTTCGATCTCGCCGGTATGCGGGTTCACCACCACTAGGGTATCGGGGTAGGTGCCGTCCCGTGCGGCCACGGCGGCCAGCAAGCGATCCCAGGCGCGATGATACACGAGATCGGTCACCGCGAGCGTTACTTGCCGTTCCCGCTCCTCCCACACGTCGCACACGCCGGCCGCCGCTTGAAATTCCACCGCTGAGACCGTCACTTGAACCAGCGTTGAACCATGCCAGGGTTCGCCGGAAATTCCCTGAAGTTCGAACGCGGCATTGGTGGATCCGGCCGCGATCCGGACCACTTGAGGAACTGCCAAAGTCCTGGGATCACTGGAGTTCACGGTGATCTCCAGGTCCGTCGGCAGCGTACCGGAAAGGAATACCTGAGCATTGGTGGGAGCGCTTCCTCGAATCCGGGCGGGTACGCTCAAACGCAGTTGCCGGTCCTCATTATCTACGGCGGTCACACTCGCGGTGGCGGGGGTCCAATTGCCGGCCTGCACCGTAATGGCGACGGCCAGAGGGCCATCAATCACCCCATCGTTGACCGCCCGTACCGAGAACGACACCTGAGTCTGTCCCGCCGGCAGAATAACGGAAATCGGGAGGATCAACTGACCCACTCGATCCACCGCCAACTGAAGAACCACCGGGCGTTCCGCGGCGGTTCCCACAGTGATCACTCCGGTACCTTCGGGTCCGCCTTCCCGCAATTCTCCGGACAACGCGAGACTCAACTGGGTCGTCTCATCATCGGTTATCTCAATAGTCTGTTGGGTGCGCGCAAACCCGTTGGCCTGGACGAACAGAGAGACGGATTGAACCCCTTGTAGGCGTTCATCGTTGGGCACGGTGAGGATCAGGGAAACCTCGGTCGCGCCGGCAGGAATTTCCACCGTCGGAGGCACGGGGAGTCGGGCCGGCCAACTGGACTCCAGATTCACGGTCAGATTGGTGGTGAGCACCGCCGGCAACCGCACACGGGCGCTGATCGAGGATCCTTCCGCCAGGCTCGGTGGTAGTTCGAGGAGTACCTCGGGCGAGGCGGAAACCGTCAGCACCGCCGTCGTGCCCACACGGCCTTGGCGGTCATCCGCCACTAACCACGCCTCCGAGCCTGATTGAGTCGGATAAATTAGCCCCGACCAGGCTCCCTCACGGAACGCGTCCGTCGAGGCCGGTTCAAGTTTCTGCACCGTCAAACCGGGTCCAAAGACCGGCCCGCCATAGGGGTTGAGTTTTCCGAAGGACTCAATGCACACCAACCAATCCCGCGCCGCCTGCTGGTCGCGACTGCTCAAGCGTTGATAGGCATCGAACGACGTGTTCAGCCGAGCGATCGGTCGCCCGATCCATTCGGTTATCGGGACAGACACCGGTTCAGTAATCGCCTCGGGAAACGCCTGGTCGGCCCCGAAGAAGTCCACGATGTCGCCCGCGGAGTCTCGCAGAAGAACAGCGATGACCCGGTTGGCGTTGTTGAAGGTCCAATTGAGTGGTTGGCCGGTGAAGAAGGTCGATCCTGACCCGGGTGCGGTGCCTCCGGGACGCAGGACCAAGAGCTTGCCCGCTTCGACTGCGGATTGGGGTGGGAAGACAAATGTAGTCCGCGGACGTGGCCAGGTAGACGAATCGTAAAGGGATACTTCCCAACCCGAGAGATCCAGCGCGTGGGTCGAACCATTGAGGAACTCCACTCCGGCGCTGGGTTGGATTTCGGTAATCAACAACGACGCGGGGCGAGTTCCCGGAACGGCTACCGCCAGCGAAACGGCATTGGTGAAGTCGGTTACGGGATGACCCGCCAGACTTCGGGCTTCCAGCCGGACCGATACGGGTTGAGCAACCTGGAGTCCGGTATTCGGCACCGTCCATTCGAACCGACTGGCCAAGCCATTCGTGCCGGTCCGAAAGGTTCAGACGGGTCCATTCGTGGTTCCGGACGGATCGCTGGCTCGGACCTGCCAGAAATAGGCCGTGTCGGGCAGTAAGTCAGGCAGAGCCAGACTGGGAACGGCCGTGGACCCCAGACGATCGGCACTGGTGGGGGCTGCTCCGGAAGCGAGGAAGACTTCATAGGTCGTATCGGCGGGCGGAGCGACTTCGAGGCGGATGTCATCGAGCGAGAGTTCGAGCAAGGCCACGTTGTCCGAGGCCACAAAGGCAAAGCGAACGGTGCGGCCGGCGAAAGCGCTGACGTCCACGCTTCGACGGGACCAGGGCGGTCGGGGTGGATCACCCGCCCGCAGTTCAAACAAGACGGCCAAGGTAAATCCTTCCACCGTTTGCGCCTCTACCCGGAAGCCTTGGTCGGGCGGAACGAAGGTAGGCCCTTCATTGCGCACGCGGTCTACCCAGCTCAAAACGGCGCCACTGCTTCCGGCCGGTAAGGAAACGACTTGGGATAATGTTTGGGGTCCCGGCCAACTGGTGACGAAGCCGACACTGTGTTGTCCGGAAAACACGTTGGCGGAGGAAGTTCCACCGGTTGGAATACTGACTATTCGGATCAGTTTCCCAGCCGGGCTTTCGCGCTCCCAGCCGGTGAAATCACCCGTTTCAAAGCCACCGTTGGTGAGCAGATTCGTTCCGCCTCCCACCCAGGTCAGACGCGGGGCGTCCGGTAGCTGAAACACTCGGCTGATGAGGGGGCCCAGACCGTCGGGAATCGGGGCGGCTCGTAGGGCCATTGCGGTGAGAACCAGCAGGAGGAAGCTCCAGGCTGGATGGAACACCGAACTCCTTGAGGATCTCGAAACGATTTTAGGAGATGGGACGGGGTACGAGCGCGAGCTTCGATCTTAGGACTGCACTAATTCTAATTACCGATACGCCCCTTGTCGGGCAAGTTACATCGACCTGGAGGGCTCTTTTCACGTGGGGAGTGGGGAGGTGTGCCTTCGCCTTCGGAACGTCTTCACGGTTCTTACGGTACTCGCCTTCCAGAACATCCCTTCGTTCCTAAAGTGGTGGCTTCGCTGGGCGGTGGCTCGACCCACCCACGCGAGCTTGAGATTGATTTCTTGTTCGACGCGCTGGACTGCCTAGTGTCCGGCCTTCGCGTCGGGCGTGTCCCGGATGCTCCCGTTGATGAACGAACCTGCTCTCACCCCGGAACTCGTCGCCAAGCACAACCTTACCCCCGACGAATATCAGAAGATCCTGGATGTTCTCGGACGGCCACCTGGCTACACCGAGCTCGGTATCTTCTCGGTCATGTGGTCCGAGCACTGCTCGTACAAGAACACGCGGCCGGTCCTTAAAACGTTCCCCACCAAGGGGGCCAATATCCTGGTCGGCGCCGGCGAGGAAAACGCCGGCATCATCGACATTGGTGACGGCATCGCCATCGCCTTCAAGATCGAGTCGCACAACCATCCCAGCGCCGTCGAGCCGTTCCAGGGCGCGGCCACTGGTATGGGCGGCATCATTCGGGACATTTTCACGATGGGCGCCCGGCCCGTCGCCGCGATCAACTCTCTTCGTTTCGGGGAACTCTCGAATCCGGAAGTTCGCCGACTGTTCACCGGGGTCGTTTCCGGTATCGCTCATTACGGCAATTGCTTTGGTATCCCGACCGTGGCCGGCGAGGTGTATTTCGACAAAAGCTACGAGGGAAATCCCCTGGTCAACGCCTTCGCTCTGGGCGTCCTGCGCCATGATCAGATTACCCGCGGAGCCGCCCACGGGGTAGGCAATCCTGTTTTCTACGTCGGACCCGCCACGGGACGTGATGGACTCGCCGGGGCGGCCTTTGCCTCCCAGGATCTCACCGAAGAATCGGCCGAACAACAGCGCGGAGCCGTCCAGGTAGGCGATCCGTTCATGGAGAAGTTGGTTTGCGAAGCTTGCCTGGAGTTGCTCGCTACGGGTTGCGTCGCCGGGATGCAGGACATGGGCGCCGCGGGCTTGACCTGCTCGACCTGCGAGACGGCCGCCCGCGCGGGCACCGGTATCGAGATCGAGTTGGACCAGGTGCCACAACGCGCTCCGAACATGACCAGCTACGAGATCATGCTCTCGGAATCGCAGGAACGCATGCTCATCGTCGTCCACAAAGGACGCGAAGAAGAGGTGAAGCGCGTCTTCGACAAATGGGACCTGCCTTGGGCTGAGATCGGCGTCGTGACCGATACCGGTCGCATGGTCGTTCGCCACGGTGGTGAAGTCGTCGTCGATGTTCCCGCCAAGAAATTGGCGGACGAAGCGCCCGTGTATCAGCGCGAATTTAAGGAAGCCGCTTACATGGAAGCTGTCCGGGCCTTTCGCCTGGAGGGTTTGGCCGATACTCAAGACCCCGCTGGCGATCTCAAGAGGCTCCTCGCCAACCACACCATCGCGTCCAAGAACTGGGTCTATGGCCAGTACGATCACATGGTGCGCGACGGTTCGATCGTCTGCCCGGGGAGTGATGCGGCGGTGATCCGGTTGAAGGGTGATTCCTTGCCGATCACCCAGGATGAATATGCCGCGGGTCAAGCCTCCCGTATGTCCAAACCGGTGGTGGTTCCAGACAAATACATCGCCATGTCGGTGGACTGCAACGGTACCTACGTCTACCTCGATCCCTATGAGGGCGGCAAAGCGGCGGTCACCGAATGCTGCCGCAATCTGGCCTGTTCCGGAGCCGTACCGCTGGGGTCGACGGACAACCTAAACTTCGGCAATCCGCACAATCCCGAAATCTTCTGGCAACTGCGCGAATCCGTTCGTGGTCTTGCCGAGGGTTGCCGGGCCTTCAATGCCCCAGTCACCGGTGGAAACGTCTCGCTCTATAATCAACGCGGGGCGCTCGGCGCCATTGATCCCACCCCGACCGTCGCGGTCGTGGGGTTGATCGAGAAGCTCGAACACATTACGACCCAATGGTTCAAGGACGCGGGTGACGCGATCCTGTTATTGGGTGCGCCCGTGCATCTCACGGATCCGCTCCAGGGCCTCGGCGGCAGTGCGTATTTGCAGACCGTGCACGCCCTGAAAACCGGACTCCCGCCCCGGGTGGACCTGGAGATCGCCCAGATCTTGCATACCTCCCTGCTGGGCTTGATTCATGAAGGTGTGGTGAAGAGCGCCCATGATTGCAGTGAAGGCGGATTGGCCGTGTGCCTGGCCGAGAGTTGCATCAGCCAACAGATCGCCAAAGGCACGCCTCGGCTGATCGGCGCGCAGATTGAATTTCCGGGAACCGCTAGTGACACGACGGCGGCTCGCCTTGACGCCTTGTTATTTGGGGAAACCCAGAACCGGGTAGTCATCTCGGTGGCTGCGGTCAACGCGGGCCGGGTGTTGAAGCAATGTCAGATTCTGGGTGTCCCGGCGATTCGTTTGGGCACTGTGGGTGGCGATGTCTTAGCCATCAAATCTCCGGCCGGTGAGTTCAGTGTCCCGTTGTCGGAGGTGCACGATCTCTGGTGGAACTCGATTGCGCGAGCGATGGCCTAAGACTTGAAGACTTGGAGCGCCCGAGCTGTCCGCGGTTGATCCATTCGGCGGTCAATGCTTGGAATGCCGCCGCGGGTGGTTTCAGGCGCTCACCGGGCCACACCATAACCAAAGGAATCGTCGTGAAGTCCTGATGAACAATATCCATCTCGCGGTCCAGTTTTTCCTGCAGATCGCGGTCATTCTGCTGTTCTGCCGTTTGGTTGGAGCCATTGCGGCGCGCTTCGGTCAGCCTCAGGTCGTCGCGGAAATGCTGGCGGGGGTGTTGCTAGGTCCTTCGTTGTTCGGGCTCGTCTGGCCCGAGGCTCAGCAGTGGGTGTTTCCCTGGGACAAGACGCAAACGGTCCGTGATACGCAGAGTTATCTCTTCCCCGCGTCGCAGTTGGGACTGGCGCTTTACATGTTTGTGGTGGGGATGGAATTCCGGGTCGATATCGTCCAGAAACGGCTGACCAGCGCGGTCGCGGTGTCGGTTGTGGGAATGGTCGCGCCCTTCCTTCTCGGCGTGGGGCTAGCCTGGGTGTTTTTCCATTATACGGAGCTCTTTCCCCAAAAGACCTCGTTGATGGAAGCCATGCTCTTCTTGGGGGCTTCGATGTGTATCACGGCGTTTCCAATGTTGGCCCGGATCATCCATTTCAAGAAGCTCGCGGGTACCACGATGGGGACCGTGGCGCTCGGCGCAGGAGCCATTGACGATGCCACTGCTTGGTGCCTTCTGGCGGTAGTCTTGGCCAGTTTCGATCAGAACTGGAGTCATGCGCTGATCAACATTGGCGGGGGAGCGGCCTACGTATCGGTTGCGCTATTCGTCCTGCGACCGTTGTTGGCGCGAATGAAGTCGTGGATGGTTACGGATCGCGGACTTTCCGAAGCCGGCCTGGTGATTGGACTGGCGCTCATGGCGCTCGGTGCGTGGTTCACGGATCTCATTGGTCTACATGCCGTCTTCGGCGCGTTTGTCATGGGCGCGGCCATGCCCCGTGGAGCCGTTACGCGTGATTTGATTATACGCATCCAGCCACTGACCGTTGCGTTGTTGCTCCCGCTCTTCTTCACCTATTCCGGATTGAACACCAAAATCGGACTGCTCAACACGGGCTTCCTTTGGTTAATGTGCGGAGCGGTTTTGATCGCGGCGGTGCTCGGCAAAGGCGTGGCTTGCTGGTTGGCGGCGCGGGCGACGGGCATCTCGAACCGGGAGGCACTCGGAATCGGAACGCTGATGAATGCGCGCGGATTGATGGAACTGATCATCATCAACATCGGACTTCAGCGCGGCATCATCTCGGAAGGTCTCTTCGCAGTCTTAGTTATTATGGCAGTGGTCACGACCCTCATGGCTTCGCCTATTTTCGAACGTCTGGTGGGTCGTGGGTTTGGTGAAACGGAAGCGGAGAATGAAGCTGACTCCGCCGCTTCGGTGGAACTCCCGGTCGGACCTTGAAGTGGTATTGGAACTGACGCCGCGGAAATTCCCTTCCGACAGTCACGTTCCTTTGGGGTGTTTTCCGGTCGTGTCCCTTCGGCAAGCGTGCGGGACGGGGTCCTCCGGGGTCGTGCAGGCTGAGGGGCGATGACAGCGCGCACGAAGTTCTCCTCGACGGACCTGGGGGTCCTGAAGCAACAACTGGCGGA
>Ga0105044_10000624_pt1 | contig 44112 bp, 24 predicted proteins | sample MAT01_FD_78092 | JGI IMG/M metagenome (GOLD analysis project Ga0105044, IMG submission 78092) | Freshwater microbial communities from Lake Fryxell liftoff mats and glacier meltwater in Antarctica - MAT-01 | ecosystem: Environmental > Aquatic > Freshwater > Ice > Liftoff microbial mat | place...
GACCGAATCCTGGTGGCGGGCGCGAATGCTGGCGTTCGTGTTCGCCGTATTGGCGGGCGGATTGTTTGTTGGATTGTATATCGGAATCCAGGTGTTGGCCTGGTGGTGGCGGACCCCGTCGGCGGGCGGTTCGGAAACGTTTGAAGGCCAGTTCTCCCGGCTACTCGGCAACCTGCTGGTACGACAAGGGGTCTTCGCTAGTCAGGGATTTAATGGGTTTTGGCAGGATTGGAGTGGAGCACGGGCGGGTTGGTCTTCGATCCGCCTGGCGGTTTGGGTTTGGCTGTCGGCCTGGGTGCTCGTGGTCGTGATGGTGCGCTTGGCCGCTCAGGGTGTGCAACGGACCTGGCGTAGCGACCCCCCCTCGGTGCGGGGCGAAGCCGTCCGGCGGTGGTTCACTGAAGTTCACTTTGCTCAAGGTTGGTGGCAGAGCCGTCGGGCGGCCGCGCTGACGGCGAATCCGGTCCGCTGGTTGCAGTCGCGGACCTGGAGCGCCCGGGTGGGCGGGTGGGCCTTGCTGGGATTGGCTCTGGCGTTGGCCGGGGCGGTGATCGAGGCCTCGCGTAGTTCGGCGGAGGGACTTTATTTTCTGGGACGAACGCTTTTGCTCGGTGGCGTGGCCTTTGCCGCGGCGGCGAGTTTCCGGATGGAACGGGAATCCGGGACGCTGGAACTCTGGTTGGTGACTCCCCTGCCGCCGCGAGCGATTGTGTGGGGACGCCTGACGGGACTCGGGACGCGGTTTTTGTTGCCGTCCGTGATTATTCTGTGCTTGCCGCAGATCCGGTTCGCTTGGCGCTGGTTTTTATTTCAGCAAAACACCGCCGGAGTTGTTCCGGCTTACTTGGTCCCACCGCCGGTGGATTGGTTGTGGGCCGCTTGGTTGGTGGCCACGGTGGTTTTTGGCGTTGGATTGGCCCTTTCCCGCCTCTCCTTCCTCACCACCTTTGCCCTCGGCTGGGTCGCGCATCATGTCCCGTTTGTGCTGACGGCGCTACTGGACTGGGGGAATGACGAAGCGTTAAAGAAGTTCACGCGGGGGATACCCGGCTGGAGTCCCGGTGGCTTTTTCCTTGGGTTTAGCTGGATTCTGGCAGCGATTGTGACGGCGTGGGGAATCTCCTTTGCCCGGCGACAATTGGCGGAACGAAGGTATTTGCCGGGCTGGCGGAGTGCAGACTTGTCGCCACGGATAAAACTTCGTGAAGTGCGAGCGCCATGACCGTCTTTCCGGTAGTTGCCCGTGAGTTGCGCGTTGCTTCGCGCCGCCCGTGGACTTATTGGAGCCGGCTAGCGGCCGCCGCCCTCGGATTGGCCATCACGGCCTGGATGCTGGTACTGCGGGGATGGGCTGGGGCGCGGCTGACGGGTGAACCTTTGTTTTATATGGTTTCTGCGGTCGGTCTGGGTTTTGCCCTTCTGGCGGGATTGCTCTTCAGCGCGGACAGCGTCAGCAGCGAGAAGCGGGAGGGCACGCTGGGTTTGCTGTTTCTCACTGATTTGCGAGGGATAGACGTCACATTGGGCAAGTTGACGGCGACGTCCCTGGGGGCTTTTTATGGATTGCTGGCGGTCATGCCCTTGCTTGCCCTCGCCCTGCTCATGGGCGGAGTCACGATGGCGGACTACGGACGGATGGTTTTAGTGCTGGTGGTGACGCTCTACAGTTCGCTTTCCTTGGGACTATTGGCTTCGGTGTTGACCACCGATGTTCGACGCGCGGTCTTTCTCACGTTCCTGTTTTTGCTGGTGCTGATCAGCGGCGGCCCGCTGGTGAATTCCTCGGTCAGTTGGGTGATGGGTCGAATGGCGCTACCCACCGCCACGATTTCCCAGTGGGAACAAAACTGGATGTCGGTGGCGACGCCGTTTGTGGCCTTTTACCGCGCGCATGGGACCCCCTATGCGGCGGGTTCGCGACAGTTTCTCCAATCGATCTCATACGTGGCCGCCACCAGTATTGTGGCGTTGGCGTATGCGAGTTGGCGGTTACCGCACGTGTGGCAGGAAAAGGGGACCCAAGACCGGCGGCGGCCGCTGAAGAAGTTATTGGAACGGTTGCGGTTTCCCGGGGAGTCGAGTCAGCGACTCTTTCGACGCCACCTATTGGATCGCAATCCGGTGACTTGGCTAACGGCGCGGTACTGGATTCGGGAGTGGCTGTTTTGGTTGTTTATGGTGGGGAGCCTCGGGTTCGTTTTTCTCCTCTCCTCGGGCGTTATTGGCGAACGGTGGTGGGAACCGGAACTGGGATTGCTCGTTGGATTTGGTTTTCATCTGGCTTTGAAATTCTGGGTAGCGAACGAAGCTCCCCGGCAGTTTCTGGAGGACCGGACCAGTGGGGCTATTGAGCTTCTGTTGTCCACCTCACTCACGGTTGAAGATATCCTGCGTGGCCGTTGGCTGGCTTTGCGGCGTCAATTCCTAGGACCTCTGGTGGCGGTCCTTCTCCTGGACCTTTTCTGGTTGGGATCCATCGTGACGGCGAGGGTCAGGTTTGATGGTCCGGAGGTTCTGTGGGTTGCCCTGGTGTTCATGCTGATCTTGGTAGTGGATCTATGGGCGCTGGCCTGGGCGGGGCTCTGGGCTGGATTAGTTTCGCGGGGGCGCGCGACCACCACCGGCCTGATCGCGCGGATACTCATCCTGCCCTGGGTTCTGTGGATGACTGGGATGGCGGCCCTAGCGGCCCTAGCGGCTCTGGAGTTCTTTAATGTGGTGAGGAATTATTTTTTCGATTCGACCTTCTGGCCCCTGCTGGCCGCCTGGGGTTTGCTGGGCGTAGCTAACTCCGCATTTTGGGCGTTGCGTGCGCGGACGCGGTTGCTGACAGAATTTCGCGTCGCAGCCACGGCGCGCCCCGATTCCCGTTCGTGGTTTCGCTGGCGCACCCGGAAGGAATGACCGGCTTTCCGCGAGAAGCCCTCGCGAAGAGGAACGAATATCTCTAAAACCGGGAGTTGAACCACCGAGACGCCGAGGCACCGAGAGGGAAAGACCAGGGAAAGACCAGGGGAAGGGGCCTGAGTTTGATTCTCCGAAGGGGTCATCCTGGGAGTGAGTCCAGATTCGGGTCCTCGGGTACGTCATTTCCCAGGTTTGATTTACTGGGTTCGGGAGAGTTGCTGATACGCCTCTTGCACCCAGCGGAGTTGCGGCGGCATTAAGAACCGAGGTTCGATTTCCCGGTACGCCTGGAGCGCCGCGTTTCGATCCTGTCGTCGGAAGTAGAGCTCGAAGTAGCCCAGTTGCCGGACGGTCCGATAGTGACTGTCGAGGTCTAGAGGATTGAGTTGATCCAATTCGGCCGCGGCGTCATCGAGTCGGCCGTTCTGGAGGAGCGCCAGGGCGTGGTTCAATCGAGCGCCCCGATTCCTCGGATCCTGAGTCAGACGCCGCAGCGTGAGTTCGATGGCTAGGGGCGCATTGGTTCGCTCGATGAGTAAGGCGGCGGCGTAATTGTTAATAAAGATCGGATTGTTGTTGGCCAGTTCGTAGCCGCGGGCGGCGGCTAGGCGCATGATTTCAAACTGACGCGCAAGGTAGGCGGCGCTGACCACTTGGAACCAATACTCCGCCAATCCACCAAAATCTTTCTCCAGCTTCTGTAACAAGGCCGAGGCTTGCTCCGGCTGACCCAGTTGGTTCAACGCGGTCGCCATCCGGTAGCTCATCAAAGGGTTGTTGGGCGGGAAATCGATGGCCCGGGCGAAGGCCTCGTGCGCCGGGGCCGTTTTGCCCGTCTTCTGTTCAGCAATGCCCTGGAGAAACCAAGCGAAGCCATTCAGGTCGGGAGGGATTAGCTCGGACGCACGCACGTTAATGGCGAGAGCCCGTAAATCCGACCAACGCTTCAAGGAGATGAAGAAATCCGCCTGGCGCTGCCAAACCTCGGGGCTGAAGTCGAAATTGGTGACCTGTTGCTCCAGAAAATCGGAAGCGTATTGGGTCAGACCGAGTTCCAGAAACAAGTCGGTCATTAAGAGGACATCGGCCGGCGAGTCAGGAGGGTTGGCATAGGCGCGCGCCAATTCGGCGGCCCTTTCTCGGCGTCCGGCATTCAAGAGCAACCGCCAGTGGCGCAGGTGATCGGAGACCCGGTCTTGGTGGTGGTCTTCCAATACGGCCAGCGCCGCTTCGTAGGCTGTGATGTCCACGCGAGAAAAGGCCACGGCCAGAGTAAGCCGATTCGCCAGCCCGGCGGTGTCGGAGTTCGCGCGGGCGCCGGCGAGTCGGTCGGCGCCCGAGCGGAGCGTCTTGGGCGGTCCCCAACCTGCCTCCCAAGCAGCCCGGTAAAGTTCCAAATCCGGATCCTGCGGAATGACGTTTTGGTAATGATCCCACGTCTGACCAAACGGTTCCATGTACCCGAGATTGAACCGGGCGATGAGATACTCCCGAGCTTGAACCGGAGTCAGATTGGTTTCGACAGGCCGCAGCAGGCCGGCCACGAATTGGTCGAGTTCATAGCGGGCAAAAAATTGGGCAGCCAGATCGAGATCTAGGCGGTTGGATCGGGTTAGACGCAGCAGCCAGAGGGCAGTATTGGCTCCGGAACGTAGGTGTTTACGGGCGGGAATGGGTTGGCGAGCGATGAGCGACACCAGCTCGCGGGAGAGCACGGGATCTCCGGGGTCATTGGCCACGGCGGATTGCCAGGCGAGCACGGCGGTGTCGATCTGACCGGCAGCGGCCGCTGACCGCGCGGAACGGGCGAGCGACCAGGATTGCAGTTTGTCGAGCGCCCGAACCCGCACTTCCGGGAGGAAGCCGTCGGGTGTGGAGCGGATCATTTTCGGTAGCAAGATTGCCGCGCCGAGGAAGGCGGCGGCCACCAGGATCACGGCGGCCCGAAAATACCGCTCAAAAAACAACTGCCGGAGCAACGAAGACTCCTCCAGGACTTCCGGAACGGGTCCCGGATCCCGCGGTTCGGGTCGGGAGGAGGATTTGGAATTCATCAAGAGGGTTCGTCCGGCGGGGTCACGCGAAGGAGGATCGATGCTTCATCCGTCCGGATCTCGACGTTGCTCAGGGCCGCCGGCAAAAGGACAAAACCGCCGGCTCGCACCGACACCGTCTCGCCACCACCGACCACGGTGAGCCCGCCCTGAACCACGCCCAGGATGGCGGGCCGGTTGGCCGGGCGTACATCGGGCAGTTTCTGTCCGCACGCCAAGCGCACTTCATCGATTTGAAAGAGCGGGTGATCGACGAGCGCGCGGCGTTCGCCCGAGCCCTGGCGCTTGCGCGGTGAATCAACTAGTGCCGGCTGGAAATCCGTGAAGTCAATCGAGGCCAGGGAGGCTTCGAGATGAAGTTCTCGCGGCCTTCCGTCGAGACCCACCCGGTTCCAGTCAAAGACGCGGTAGGTGGTGTCAGAGTTTTGCTGAATCTCGAAAACCACGTTGCCCCCGCCCAAGGCATGGACGCGGCCACTGGGCACGAACATTACGTCGCCTCGCTGGGTTTCGTGGACATGAAAACAGTTAGCCACCGAGCCATCGGCAATCCGGTGAACCAATTCTTCCCGGTCTACGCCTGGGCGCAAGCCGACGTAAATCTTGGCTCCGGGTTGAGCGTCAGCAAAATACCAGAGCTCCGTCTTGGGCTCACCCTTCAGTTCGGCGGCCCGGGAAGCGGGCGGATGCACCTGCAAGGAAAGGTCGTCCTGGGCATCCAGCAGCTTGATCAACCAGGGAAACCGTTCCCCCGGGGCGACCTCCCGACCTAACACTTCCCGGCCATGCTCGGTCATTAACCAGCGGAGATCCTTACCGGCCAGTGGCCCCTGAGCGATGACTGAGACGCCCTCTGGACGATCGGTGATTTCCCAGGACTCACCAATGACGGCTCCGGCGGGCAGGTTTTTTTGAAAGAGTTCAGCGAGTCGGCGTCCCCCCCAGACACGTTCCTTAAAGATCGGTTGAAAGGTCAGCGGATAGAGTGACATGGCGGAAGGGCCGGCCGGGTAGATTTGGGCGCATTTAAGCGGCTTGGTCCAAGGGCTCCAAGACCCGGCCGAGGGCACGGAATTTTGCGTACCGAGTGGCCAGGCGAGTTTCGACGGACTGGACCTTCAATTCGGCCAGATGCTTGAGCAGGGAGTCCTTCAGAGTGGCGGCTGTGCTGGTGGGATTGTTGTGGGCACCGCCGAGGGGTTCGGGAATGATTTCATCGACCAAGTCCAGTTGTTTAAGGTCGGTGGCCGTGATGCGCAACGCGGCCGCCGCTTTTGGAGCCGCCGCGCGATCCTTCCACAGAATGGCCGCACAGCCTTCCGGGCTGATAACGGAGTAGTACGCATTCTCCATAATCAAGACCCGATCGGCTACGCCGATGCCGAGGGCGCCTCCGGATCCACCTTCGCCAATGACGGCCGCGATGATGGGCACCTGGAACAGCATCATTTCGCGCAGGTTGACCGCAATCGCTTCGCCGATGTGTCGTTCCTCGGAACCGATACCCGGATACGCACCCGCAGTGTCGATCAGCGTGATGATGGGCAGATCAAACTTGTCGGCCAGACGCATCAAGCGAAGGGCCTTGCGATAGCCTTCGGGATGGCCTGAGCCGAAATTGCGGAGGATGTTTTCCTTGGTGTCGCGTCCTTTTTGAGTGCCCAGGACGACTACTTTTTCGTCACCTAAGCGGGCAAAGCCGCCGACAAAGGCTCGGTCGTCGGCAAATTGCCGGTCTCCATGTAGTTCTTCGAAATCAGTGAAGGCGAGCCGGAGATAGTCGAGCGTGAAGGGGCGTTTGGGATGCCGGGCCAGTTGAACGCGCTGCCACGGGCTAAGGTTCGAATAGATCTGCCGCTGGGCCTCATCAAGCTTTCGTTCTAACTGCTGAATTTCCTCCTCCCAGCTGATTCCAAGGGAATGCTGTTCGGGATTTTGCTTGAGCTCCTGCAGCTTGCGCTGCAGTTCCATAATGGGTTTTTCGAAGTCGAGATGATGTTTCATCGGAATCGGCTCGGGCCGCCTTGGACACGTGGGGAGCAGATTAGGGATTGGCGTTCGGTCCGGCAACGAGCAATCCGGGTGGGTCAAGAGGGGCACTGCGCCGTCCCCGGGTCGCTCAGCCAAGGGAAGTGGAGAGTCACTCCACTAGCGGCGGGGGCGGCGCGTGGCAAGGAAGTTGGCTCCGAACAAGGAAATGATGAATCCGAGGGCAAATAAACCCAGCAAAGCACCGGTTGCCTTGGGGACGAGTGGACTGAGGGCGGCGGCGGCCAGTCCGATCGTCGCCAGCAGGAGAGTCCCGCCCGCCATGACCTGTCGTGGCCAGCCGGGTGAACACTTGAAGATCCCGGCTACCGGCAGGGAAAGGGCAAAGCAAACCAGGATCGTTACGCCGGAACCCGGGGGGAACTCGGTTAGCGCCCCCCCGATCGTGGCGAGGAGTCCGGCCGCCAGACAGCCCCCAACCCAGTTGGCTCCTTGGATCTGATCCTCAGAAAGGGCGTACCGGCCAAATCGGTTCAAGCGCAGCAATAAATTGAAGAGGGGTTGCGCCAGCCAGGTGAGGAGGACGAAGGCGAGATACAAGAATTGCAACGGCGCGACCCAGGGGGCCAAGGCGGGGTTGCTTTCCGCAAAGGTTCCCAGCATCCGGTTGCCGAGCCAGGCTCCCAAGATGAGGGCCCATTGGGCGTTGGCACTCAGGCGCTGCATCCACAGGAAATACCGGAGCATGAGCGCATACAGGGGGTTTCCGGCTTGCAGCGCCTCGACGATTCCGGCTCGAGCCCAGTCATTCATGGGGTCGAGCCGCAAAGCCTCCCGGAAATGCTCGAGGGCCTGCTTGCGTTCACCCTGGTCGAGTAGGGCCCAGCCCCGGTTGGCATGGGTACTGGCGTTGTCCGGATTGCGCGCCAGGGTAGCCTCCAGTGTGGCTCCAGCTTCGGCCTTTCGCCCCAGTTTCACCAAGGCCATCGCTCGGAGGTTGTTAGCCGCAATATGTTCCGAATCTAACTGCAGCGCCGCTTCGGCCGCCTGCAAGGCTTCTGGCCACCGGCGTCGATCAAAAAGTAGCCCCGCCTGAACGGCGTGATAATCGGCATCGGCCGGATCAAGGCGCAGGGCTTCGCTGATGGCGGAGAGGGCTTTTTCGGTTTCGTTTCGACTGCTCAAAACACGGGCCAGCGCGTAATGGCCGAAAGAAAAATCGGGCGCTTGCCCCACCGCCCGTTCGGCCTCGGCTTGGGCCTCGGAAAACTTCTGCCGCTCCACCAGGCTGAGCGCTAACAGAGCGTGCGCCGCCGGTAGGTCCGGTTGCTGAGCCAGGGCCTGGCGCAATTCCTGTTCGGCCAGTTCCCAGCGGCCCTGTTCGAACAGTAATTGGGCGCGGCTGAAGTGGGGATTCATGAACGATTCAATTCGCAGACTGGAGGCGATCGATCAGCAACCGGGGACTCGGTTAAAGCTTCAAATGCTTCAAGATGTCATCATACGTGCCACCTTCGTTGGCGTAGAGCGCGTAATTGCGCGCGGTGGCAAACCAGTCGCGCGTGGTGGGTTTGAGGGAGCCCGCAGACGCCAACAGATCTTTGGTCCGCAATGGGGTCGGAACTCCGGATTTTACCGCGTCGCGCAGTTTGTGCTCAATGGCAACATCGACCACCGCTTTCAGGTCGGCGCCGGAAAATCCTTCGGTTTTTTTGCCGACTTGATCGTAGTCCACGTCTTCCGCGGGCTTTCCTTGCATTTGCAGACGCAGAATTGCCGCCCGGGCCAGGGCATCCGGGGGCGGGACGAACAGAATTCGATCGAAGCGGCCTGGCCGTCGGAACGCGGAGTCAAGATGCCAAGGGGCATTGGTCGCTCCCAGGATCAGTACGCCGTCATTAGTCGACTTGGCTCCGTCCAGTTCATTTAGGAATTGGTTGATGAGATGTCGACCGGCCGACTGCTTCATGTCGGATCGGCTCGCTCCGAGAGCGTCCACCTCGTCGAAGAACAACACGCAGGGTCGGTTGCGGCGGGCGCGCTCGAAGAGTTCATGCAGGCGGCGTTCGCTTTGGCCGATCCACATATCGAGCACATCATGTAGGCCAATACTGATAAAACCGGCCTTGATCTCGCCCGCAGTGGCGCGGGCTAAATACGTTTTGCCACAGCCGGGTGGACCGTAGAGCAGAATGCCGCCACCGATGCTCTTGCCATAGGCCCGGTACAGATCGGCATGCGTCAGCGGATAGATGATCTTGAGCCGAATCTCTTCCTTGAGGGATTCCATGCCGCCGACCTGCGAAAATTGAATCTTAGGTCGTTCCAGGGCGGCGGAGGTCTCTTCCTCGTCTTCCAATTCCCAAGAAGCCCGGAGCTTACCGTCGACCAATTCATCGTGGTCATCGGTCACCGAAAAGGGATCGTCGTCCTCCGAATCACTTTTGTCGACCGCCGCGGATTTGGGTTCATCCCGGATGCCGAGACGATTGGCAAAGTCGGGATCGGCAACCGATCGGTCATGTTCGATGCCCCGCTTGTATTGTTCGACGGCCTGTGCGATTTCGCCGAGGCCGGCCAAGATGCGCGCGTGCAATACGAAGGCTCGGGGCGGGCAATCCGCTTGGTGGGTGAGGTCTTCGCACACCACCAGGGCATGGCTACTCTTGCCTTGGGCTTGAAAAGCGCGGGCCAAACCGAGCTTCAATCCGGCATGCCCCGGAGCCTGGATTAGACCCGCGCGGTATTCGGCCTCGGCCTCGGCCGCCCGGCTGGCACCCAGCAAGGCATCCGCGAAAGCGACCCGCAAAGGCAGGTTTTTGGGCGAGAGGAGAACCGCCTCCCGGAGTTGGGCAATGGCATCGGAGTCGGGATTGGCCATGGCGCAGCCTGAACTGGGGTGGGCCAGGGGTGCAATTGCTGAAAGAAACGAGTGATGGGTGCGTTTGGGCTGGTTGGGTGAGGGCGAGAAAGGGTGAATTTTGTTAATGGACAAACAATCCAGTTGCCAAGGGGCAACTCCAGAGGGAGCTCTTGATGTCGGCATAACCCCCAACGCCGTTGTTTCCCCAGGGAGTCATTCAGCCCAGTCGTTTGGAAAATGCAGCGCTCATTATGAATCCGATCCGGAATAGGTCCGCCCGTCAGCCGCAGCTCGCCTTTACCTTGATTGAGTTGCTGGTGGTGATTGCCATCATTGCCATTTTGGCCGGCATGCTCCTGCCCGCGCTGTCGTCGGCCAAAGCCCAAGCAGTCCGAACCACCTGCCTCAACAATACCAAACAGGTGGTCTTGGGATCGCTCATGTACGCGACTGATAACCAGGATTACATGCCCAATCCGCTCTGGGGAAATGATTATCCGGGCTGGTTGTACACCCCCGTGAGCGGGCAGCCGCCGGTTCTCAATGCAACCAATGCCGAGAAAGCTTACGGCGGCGGACAGATTTGGCCATATACTAAGATTACAAAAATATATATTTGTCCGACTGACAGTACTAACAAGACCAAAAACAAGTACTACGCCTCACGTCCGAACAAACTCTCCACGTATGTGTGGAATGGAGCAGTCAATGGATACGGTGTGCTCAAGGCCGGGACCTACAAACTTTCCGCCTTCAACCCCGCCGCCTATTTCACCTGGGAACCGGATGAGGAGAACTACCTGAAATTCTTCCCGGGCGGGAGCTGTTACAATGACGCCAGCAGCTACCCCTCGCAGGGTGAGGGACTCGGTCGACGGCACGGCAAGAAGGGTGGGATTCTGGGTGGATTCAGCGGTCACGCCGAAATCGTGAGTTATGTGAAGTTTAACCAGGAGCGGCAGAATTTCCCCGGACTTCTGCATTGTGTGCCCGGCAGCAAAACGGGCGACTGAGTCGGAGCGGGAAAGTGGGTTGAGTGGGCGAGGTTAGATATTTGGGTGGCCTTCTCTCGGCCTCCCTAATTAAGTTCCGCCGCCATGACGCTCGACTTCGCCCTCTGTCCTCTCTTAACCCGCGGGAAACTGAGTTCACTAAATAACTAATTTTCAGTCATATAATGAGCAAAATTCATCTGATTGGCGGCGAAAAGGGCGGGGTGGGTAAATCGGTGGTGGCGCGTGTGGTCGCGCAATATTTAATTGACCGCCAGGTTCCCTTTGTCGGCTTCGATACGGACCGGTCGCATGGTTCACTCCTGCGTTTCTACGGAGACTACGCGTCGCCTGTGGTGGTCGATCGCTATGAGAGTCTAGACGCCATCGTCGAAGCCGCGACCGATGAGTCCGATCGTCGGGTCTTGGTCGATCTGGCGGCGCAAACGCACGAGCCGCTGGTGAAATGGATGGATGAATCCGGTGTCTTGGAGATGGCGGGAGAGTTAGGGATTTCGCTTCACTACTGGCACGTGATGGATTCCGGCAAGGATTCCGTGGATTTGCTCAAGAAGCTGTTCGACCGGTTCGAATCACGCCTCAATTACGTCATCGTGCTCAATCAGTTGCGGGGAGATAACTTCGGCATCTTTGAGAAGTCGGGCGAGCAGGAACGGGCTCGCGAGTTCAACGCCAAGTTTGTTCTGCTCCGGAAGCTGCACGAAGGGGTGATCACCAAGATTGACGCCGGGAGTACGAGTTTCTGGGCGGCTCGAACGAAGAGTGAGACGGACGTGAAGGGACTCGGCCTATTGGAACGTCAGCGCGTGAAAGTCTGGCTCCAGAAAGCCGACGAACAATTGGACCAGGTGGGGCTTTGATCCCCGGTCGGCGGCTACGGCGGTGCGGGTGGGGCTGCTACGTTGCGGCGGCCTGGCGCGCCCTCCTCACCGCTGCCGCGATCGGTGGCGATTATTCTTCGCCGCCGTTGCGGCGTTCCCATTTGCGGGGAGCGCGCTCAGGTAGGGAAGTGTCCGCCTTGACCCAGTAGGTGCCGGCCCCGAACTCCGCATTCAGCGCTTCTTCCAAGGGAACGGAGGGAGTCACCGAAAAGTGTTCGTTGGATTCGAGAAATACCACGGGCCCAGCCGGCATTCGAATGCTGAGGAACAACGGAACGGAACCGTGATTGGCCTCGACTAAATCGCGGATGGCTTCGAGTCGGGCCCGATTGAGTTCAGCGGCCCGCAACCGCAGATGTACCTGTTTGGTGAATTTCTTGGGCGCTTCCTCGAGGCGGAGGATTTCCTGGGGAAACAACTTCGGCTTGTCTTCACCCGTGTTGACTTCGGCGCTCACCAGGACGGGTGCGTTGATGACCAGCAGGGGGCGGAAGCGGTCGTAATTCTCGTTCATTAGGAGCATCTGCACGTTGCTCGTCAGATCCTCCAGAGTGACTAGGGCGTATTTCTTGCCGGACTTCTTGCTGAGGCCTTCCTGGATGGCCGCGACGAGTCCGCCGACCCGGGCCATGCTCCGGTTCTCGAGCGTGGTGAGTTCGGCAATGGTGTGGAGGGCATAGCGCTGCAAAAGGACCTCATACGGCTGTAGCGGATGGCCGCTCAGGTACATTCCGAGCAATTCCTTTTCGGCGGCGAGTTTCTCGGTGGTCGGCCATTCCGGTAACTCAATTGGTTTGGCGGCCGCGGTCAGGGCCGGGGCGCCGTCAAAGGTGTCGAAGAGAGAGGATTGGCCCCGAACGCGGTCGGAAGCAATCGAATTGGCTCGCGCGATCGCCGGGTCCAGCAGCGCCATTAGGGTGGCGCGGTTGGGACCGAGAGCGTCGCAGGCTCCGGCCTTGATCAGGCATTCGAGCACCTTCTTGTTGGCCGAACGCGTGTCCACCCGTTCGCAGAGATCGGTCAGGGAAGTGAAACGACCGCCGGTCTTGCGCGCCTCGAGGATGGACAGCACCGCCACTTCGCCAACGCCTTTGACGGCCGCGAGGCCGAACCGGATTCGAGGTGAGGCCGGGACTGTCCCCGAGCCGGCTGCGGATTCTTCGCCGGGGCTCAGGGGAGCGGGCGCCGCCGGGGCAAAACTCACCTCGGATTCGTTGACATCGGGGCCCAGGACTTGGATTCCGAAACCCTTCGCTTCGGCTATGTACTGCGCCAGCTTGGTGAGATCCGCCTGATCATTCGTCATCATGGCGCAGAGGAACTCAACCGGGTGGTTCGCCTTCAGGTAAGCCGTCTGATAGGCGACTACGGCGTAAGCGGCCGCATGGGACTTATTGAAGCCATAGCCGGCAAACTTCTCGAGCAGGTCGAACACTTCGTTCGCTTTGGGGGCCGGAATCTGATTCTTGGCCGCGCAGCCTTTCACGAAGGTCTCCCGCTGCTTGGCCATCTCCTCGGGCTTTTTCTTGCCCATGGCCCGGCGCAATAAGTCGGCGCCGCCCAGGGTGTAGCCACCCAGAATCTGCGCGGCCTGCATCACCTGCTCCTGATAGATCAAGATCCCGTACGTTTCGCGCGCAATGGGTTCGAGCAACGCATGCGGATACTCGACGACCTGTTCCCCGTGACGACGCTTGATGAAGTCCGGGATGAGATCCATCGGGCCCGGTCGGTAGAGCGAGATGAGCGCCGTGATGTGCTCGACGCTGGCGATCTGAAACTTTTTACAGAGGTCGCGCATGCCGCCGGATTCCAACTGGAACACCCCCAGCGTTTGCGCGTTGTTGAGGAGTTCGTACGTTTTGGCGTCGTCGAGGGGCAGGGCGTCGAGATCCAGCGTGGTGCCGCGGGTCCGCTGGACCAGGTCCACCGTGTTGCGCAGGACCGTCAGGGTTTTCAGCCCGAGAAAGTCCATCTTCAGCAGGCCGAGATCGCCGACCGGACCCATGGCGTATTGGGTAACGATCCCGCCGTCGTCGTCTTGCTTTAAGGGCAGGAGATTGACCAGTGGTTGAGCGCCGATAACGACGCCCGCGGCATGGACCCCGGCACTGCGGGCCTGGTCCTCCAGCAAGAGCGCGCAATCCACCAGTTCCCGAGTAACTTCTTCGGAATTGTAAGCCGTCTTGAAATCCGCGTTCTTCTCCAGCGCGTCTTTTAGGCCCCATTTGACGTCGCTGATCATTTTCGCGAGTCGGTCGCACTCGCCGAAGCTCAGGCCCATAACTCGGCCGACATCGCGCAGCACCGATTTGGCGCCCATGGTGCCAAAGGTAATGATCTGAGCGACGGCATCGCGGCCGTATTTGTTACGCACATACTCAATGACCTCCGCCCGTCGATCGTCGGCAAAGTCGATGTCAATGTCGGGCGGGCTGACACGTTCGGGATTGAGGAACCGTTCGAAGAGCAGTCCGTAACGGAGCGGGTCAACGTTGGCGATTTCGAGAAGGTACGTGACCATCGAACCGGCGGCCGAACCACGCGCCACGCAGGCAATGCCATGATCGCGACCCCAGCGGACGAAATCGCCCACGATCAGGAAGTACGAGACGTAGCCCGTCTTCTCAATGACGTCGAGTTCGAGCGTGAGCCGGTCCAGAATCAGGCGGATACCGGGATGTAAGGTTGAGCCTGAGGCGGTGGGCGTAGCGGTAGGGGTTTCCGGCGAGGTCGGCGTGAGCAGGAAGTCGAGCCGCTGCGGGTCGGTCATCGCGTCGACGATGATCTCGGATCCTTCGACGTGAGCGTCGAGGCCATACCTTTTCTTCAGGCCATCACAGAGCAAAAACCGAAGGTAGCCCTCGCGGGTCCACACTTCGGGCGGTTGAAACACTGGATAATGCTCGGCCCCCTTGCCGTACTTAATCTCCAGGCTGCATTTTTCGGCGACCTCCACAGTGTTCATGACCGCCTCGGGCGTGTCGGCGAAGAGCGCCTTCATTTCGTCAGCCGAACGTAGATAAAACTGTTCGGGCTGATATCGCATCCGCTTGGTGTCGGTGACCAAGGACTGGGTGCCGATACAGATCAGGCAATCGTGAGCCTTCCAATGGCCGCGTTCGACGTAATGCACGTCGTTGGAGGCGACCAGTTTCAAACCGAAGTCTTTCGCCCACGGGATCAGAGCCCGATTTACCTTCGCCTGTTCGAGGATCCCATGGTTCTGGAGTTCGAGGTAGTAGTTGTCTGGCCCCATCGTTTGCTTAAACCAGTCGATGGTGTCGCGGGCCTTTTTTTCGTCGCCCTTGAGGATGGCTTCGGAAACTTCGCTGGCGAGACAACCAGACAGCGCGATTAGGCCTTCGGAATGTTGGGCGAGAAGTTCCTTGTCGATACGAGGCTTGTAATAGAAGCCGTCGAGATTGGCCGCGGTGACGAGTTTGACCAGGTTGTGATATCCGGTGGAGTTTTTCGCGAGGAGTACCAGATGGTGATAGACATCCCGCATTCCTGAGCCGGGCTTCTTTTCCAGCCGGCTGCCAGGAGCAACGTATACCTCGCAGCCGAGGATGGGCTTGATGCCATGCTTTTTGGCCGCCTCGTAAAACTCGATGGCCCCATGCATGACGCCGTGATCGGTCATGGCCAGCGCCGGCAGTTTCAGCGCCTCGGCCTTAGCCATGAGGCGATCCAAGCGGCACGCCGCATCGAGCAGCGAATACTCGGTGTGCAGGTGCAGATGGACGAAATCAGCGGACGACATGGCCCGACTAGATTCGGTCCGGTGCCGGTGGTGTCGAGGTTGGATTATTCACCTTCGCACTCTGGGCCGGGGTAAGCCGCGAAGAGGGAAGGGGGAAGCGGGAAGGCGGTGGGAGACGTCTGCCATCGAGAATCGAGGAATTTCTCCCGTGTCTGCGGGTGGCAAGGCCACGAGTTTTGCGGCTTCCCAGAGGGACACATCGGCCAGGGCAAGACTGTCGGCGTTCTCCGTGAGGGTACGTTCCAACAAGGGCGGCAATGGTTCCCCCAAAGCCCTTTGAATCCAGGCGTGCGTGTCGAACTTGGGTCACCGCCATGCCTTCCACTCCATTTCGGTGCTGAAGAGGTTGCTCCTAATCTTGGCTTTGCCCTGGAGTGCGCCATGCCACGACTTGGATTCCATCACCTGGAAGACAAACTCCTCCGCTCCGGAAGTGACGTGAATGGCCTCACCCGACTTGGCCTTGGCCTTCATTTAGGCAAAATCCCGTTGAAACTCTCGAGAGGTCAACCTTCCAATCTGAACCTCGTGACGAATATGAATCATTCCGTCAACAGCCTCTAAGGTTGGTGCTTTACAGGGTTTTAAAAATGGAAAGTTGATCTTCCCGTGGGCGACGACTGGTTTAGGAATAAAGCTTGGAACCCTGAAATCCGCCGTGGGTTCTTTGCCCGGTTGAACCGCTGCCGCAAGGAGAGTGTCAGTCAATCAGCACTGCGAATTCAGGCTTTGTAGGTTGAGCAATCACATCCCGAAGTTGCCTTGGAGCTGATTGATCTGTTTTTTCACCGGCCCACACCGGTTCTTACACCTCGACGGGTACCACACCCGGGCCTGGGGGCGGCGGCGTGCAAGTGGTGGAGAACTGACGATGATGAGGGGCTCGCCGTTCACAACGAGTAGGCTACCGGTTTTGAGGTGAGCGTCGAATCCGGGGTTGGGGCTAGGCAACTCCACTGGCTCTGCCGAAGCGGAACCAATCCCTCTGGCGAGAAACGGCCCGCGCTGGGCAGCAGTCGGTTCATAGCGAGGCCCACCACCACAGACTCGCGTCCCTAGCTACCGGGTCGCCGTCACGGCGGCGAGTCCGGATGTTGCCTGAACCAGGCTGGTTTTCGTTAGAGGGTCTCGCACCTGGTTCCCCCCCTCTTCAACGACACCTTGCGCGCGCAGGCCCATTTCGGAAACCAATTCGGAAACCAGGTGGCAGACCCTCTAATCAGGTTTACGCTTCGAAGAGAGGTAAGTGCCGAATGAGCTTCTCGGATGTTCGGCAACTCGTCTTAAAATGGGCCGGAGTGGCCGCTTTGTGGGGCGGCGGGGACAGTGTGGCCCAGGGGACGTTCCGGGCCTACAATAACTTCACCCGCTTCGGCCCCCAGGCGAAAGCCTATGTCACAACGTGTGACGAACAGGGCCTGGCAGTGCCGGTTCCCAAGGCCATGGCGCGGCTGGAGATTCTCAACGCCTTCGACGGCTCCGTCTTGAGTCCCAACCGGGACGGAATGGGTGAGCCTTTCATCATTGATGGCCTCTTTTTCGTGGGAGTGATGACCGTGCCCGAGGTCCCTGTGGGTGGGTCGGTAAACCTCATCCTGCGCGTGTGGCATGCGAGGCTAGGGCGGACGTACGAGAACGCGCTCCCTCGGGGAGAAGTATCGTTCACTGTGGCTAACCTGGGCGGGGGCCAGGTTCCGCTGGCGACTCTCTTCCAGGATTCTAATTTCGTTAAGCTTCATATCTCGACGTTGAACGGCTGCCCTGGACCACCCGGTCCCCTTAAACTGACCCTAATGGGCGATGGCACGGTGCAGCTCACCTCCTCCGGGTCCATCGGCTTCGCATATAGTCTCGAAGGGACGAAGGATTTCTGGGACTGGCGGTTCCTAGGCTATCAAATGCCTGAGTTGTCGGCCGGGCATGGCCGGCGGGGAGAAATGGTCTGGCGGGTGCCGCTTGACGCCGTTTCGACCCCGTCCCAATTTTTCCGGATCCATTCTTCGCCGATCTGGCCCTAACAGGCGGGGCCGGCTTTGGGTGTTTCGGATCGGCAGCGGGAGTCGAGGGCAAAGGAATGGGGGGAAGTAAGAGTAAGTAGGGGAACTGGGGCCGGTGTGCTCGGGAGTGATAAAGGGGTCAGATAAAGGGGTCAGTCCTCACCATCGACACAGATTGATGGTTTTGGCATCGTCCCGCCGTGCCACGAGCGTTGCGCATTGAATACGAAGGGGCGATTTACCACGTCCTGAATCGCGGGGATCGGCGCGAACCCATCTTCCGCGACCTGCCTGCCGGCAGGCAGGTGACGCCGACCGGAAGCGTTTCCTCGAAACCTTGGGCGAAGCTTGCGCCAAGACCGATTGGCAGGCCAACGAGACAGGTCCTTGGTCAGCGATATCGAGACCGATTTCCGCAGCGACTGCAGGCAGTCGGGGCGGTCAATACCTAGGCTAAGCATGCCGGACTACGAGAAGGTGATTACTGATTGAAAGGGCCGAAACCCTGACCGGCTCCTCCCTGCCCGAAAATGGCACAAAACCGCCCACCAAACCCTCCACTCAACCTCCAACGCACGGTAAACCTCTTCGTAACCAGAACCCGGTCTGATTTCTCACGCAAAACCGCAGTGACAGCGGCCAAAGCCCGGGTTGATCGTCGAAAAAATTGAGGAAAACGAAACCAAATCTCCCTCTCCGGGCGAAGCGTAAAAACCAAATTCCTGCCAGTAACTTCGCGACGCAGACGCTGGCGGGGCTGGTCAGCGCCACGGAACTTGCCCACCAATTACTAGAACGGGAATGTCAGGAGCTGCTCGATCAGGCCTGTGCTGCGCTGCCGGGACACATGCCGGTGCTGCCGGAAGCCGGGCCGGAAGGCGGGCAAAACATGAATGCATCGGATTTCCCTTTACTCGCGGTATGTCCGGCCTGCGGTGCGGTAGTTCCGTCACGGCGTGCCCGTCTTTGTGCGGTGTGCGAACGGCCACTGCCTGAAGTTACCCGGTTCCCGCCGGCAGAAGCGGCCCGGCAAAGCGCCGAGTTCCAGAAAATTCGGAACCGAATGAGAGCCGATTCCGAGGTTTCAGCCTTGGACCGCGTTTCTTCCTCTGACGGAGCGGGCCCTGGATAGGCCGGTCGAACCCGGGAAGCCGGGCCATGAAATTCCGCGTCCGCCGCCGGCCGAAGATCGGTCGGCGACCGGCCGGCGTGGTAGAATGAAAATCCCGCCGTCCGAGGATTGAATTCGAACGGCGGGTTGTGTGTTGCCGAAGCCGGATGGATATTGACTCCCCGCGGTGAAGCTTACACCGCCGGCGACGGGGCGGGCACGGTCCCCCGAGTCCTTCGATACTGCCGGAAGGCCAGCAGCCCGAGCGCGAGGGCGAGAAGGCAAACCAGGTGACAGACCCTCTAACGGGCGGATGTTTCCGGTGTGGTTGAAGCTGTGACTGATTAAATGTGGCGATAGCGGGGAGGGGATAGGGAGGTTGAACTAGGGGCATGACCCAAAGTGGAAACAAGGGTCAGTCGGGTAGTGCTCACCATCAGTTCCGCTGCGTTTCTCGGGTGGTGAATCGGGAGTCCATTTTTGGACCAGCCGAACGGAGGCAAGCCGTTGGTATATTCCGGCGGGGTCCGCCCAAAGAAAAAAACCAGGCGCGCCATATCTAGTGCGATTCCTGGTTCGGCGGCGATGAGTTTGGTATGAAGACACCACTCCGCGTGCCGACTTCGGACTCAGATCTTCTGCGTCAGTATCTTGAAGACAACCTCCAATCCGCCTTCGAGGACTTGGTTCAGCGTCATTTACCTCTGGTCTATGGGGTCGCCCACCGCCATCTGGAGGGTAGTTCTTCAGAAGCCGAGGACATTGCCCAAGAGGTTTTCCTGCGTCTCGCCCGTCAAGCCCGTGAACTGGTCGCCCATCCCAGCGTGTCAGGCTGGTGTTTCCAGACCACGCGGCACGTCGTTTTGAATCACCGGCGATCCCAACTCCGGCGACGCCAACGTGAATTGGCCATCGCTAACGGTCCACACAGCCCGGAAAATGAATGTTCCTGGGAAGAACTCCGGCCAGTGCTGGACGATGCCCTCGAGGCGTTGCCACCGCGCGATCGCGAGGTCGTTCTCTGGCGGTACTTTGAGCTGAGCCCCCATGCCGAAATTGGAGGTCGATTAGGTATTCAGGAAAACGCAGCGCGGATGAGGGTGGAGCGGGCGCTGGAGAAACTCCGGGAACAACTGGAGCGGCGGAGCATCACGTCGACCGCGGCAGCCCTTGGACTCCTCCTCGGACAGCAAGTCTTCGCAACTCCACCGCCCGATTTGGCCGGTAGAATCGCCCGCTACGCCGTTGCCCCGGCCGCTGTCACCCCGTGGTCAGGCGTCCTCATGGCGTGACTGCTGCATCCCGCCCGGCTGTCCCTGGCCATTGGACTCGTGGCAGGTCTGTCGTGGTGGGCCATTTCAACGCATTCCTTCGCGCCCGCCGATTCAATCGCCAATCTTCCTGCCCGCACCGGAGCCTCCGACATCGCCCTGGGCGAATCCGTCTCCCGTGTCCCGGAGGTCACACCTACCTCAGCCCAATCCTCGGAAAGCTCCCCAAACATGCTTCGCCTCGAGATCCGTAATTCACAACAGGCTCCAATCTCCGGGGTGGTCCTGCGAATCCTTCGATCCAGTCCCCGGTCCGCCGAGGAGGAAACCATCACCAATGATGCCCGTGGTCTGGCCTGGATCACCTATGGCACTAATCTTTCGCACCTCAACATCCAGACCCAGTTGGAAGGCCAGGCCGATATCCAACTGTTCTGGGACTTGAGCCAGGGCGAGATTCCGCCGGGTGAGTACCGGCTGAATTTGCAGCCCGGCATCCTGCTCGGCGGCCAGATTCAAGATTCAGACGGCGCCCCAGTCGGCGGAGCCAGCGTCCAACTCCTGAACCTCAGCCAAGGCGGCGTGGACCGACAGGGACCGCAAAGCCTTTTTCCCACCGTCATTCTGGAGACGGATTCCGCCGGGAATTGGAAGACGTGCCGGATTACCGAATCCGCCTTGCCGGGACTACTTTTCGCGGTCTCCCACTCGAACTTTAGTGGCATGGGGATCCGTTTTCCGCTTCGTCAACCTGAGGAAAACGCCCAGGTCCGGGAAGGTGTTTGGACCGTTCGCTTGAGTTCCGCGAACTCCGCCCACGGGATCATTACTGACCCAGAGAGGCAACCCGTGGCAAACGCGCTGGTTTCAACCACTTTGTCTCCTTCAGCCTGCTCCAACTGCCCACAAACGCGCACGGACAGCGAGGGAAGGTTTGTCCTGACCGGGGTTCCTAAGGGGGCCTCCAGCCTATTCGCCATCGGAGAAGGGTATCCCGCCGCCACAGCAACTCTGGTCGACACCAAGCTCGAGGACATTCGAATCGTTCTTCGCCCAGGGAGGCCGTTGAAGATTCGGGTCATCAACCCCGCAGGCACGGGAATTGAAGGGGCCTCGATTTCCCTTCAGCTCGCCGACACCGACGACACGCTGCCCGATAGCTCCCTAAAGACTGACGCCGACGGCTGGGCCACCTGGGAAAATGTTCCACGCTTGCCCTTGGTCGCTCACATTTTTGCTCCTCGGTATGAGGTGTTGGTGATGGAGCCCATTCGCGACGTTGAGTCGGGGCAGAGGATTCAACTTAACCCGCTCCGGACGTTCCACGGCACCGTGACCGACGAGGCCACGGGAGAGGTCGTCCTTGGTTTTCAAATCGAGGCGGGAAAGTATCGAGACCTGTCCCCGCACGGCACCTGGGACGTTAACTGGAGTCTGGAACGGCCGCGCCGCTTCCGCGAAGGACACTACCGGTTCGAATTGAACGAGCCGTCCGATCCAGGTGAGTCTAAGGAGTTCGTACTTAGGTGCACGGCACCTGGCTACGCTCCGTCCCTCAGTCCGTCCTTTGGCAGCACGGTTTCCGGCTTGGAACTCAACTTCAAGTTGCAACGAGTGGAACCCTTGGAGCGTTGGGTGGTCGATGCTGCCGGAGAGCCCGTGGCTCACGCCACCGTGGCGCCCCTCTCTCCCCAAAGCCACGTCGCGCTCGTCAATGGTCTACTTCAGGTGAAGAATTCCGAGGACGTGCTGTTGAGAACTGACGAATCTGGTCGAGTGACGATCCCTTTCTGCCGAAGCGTCGGACGGGTCGTCGTCGCCGCACCCGCCGGGTTTGCCCTCATCTCGGCGCGGGACCTCCGGGCGCAATCGACGTTGACTCTGGAACCCTGGGGCCGAATCGAAGGACACGTGGGTGACCTCAGCACGACGCCGATCTCGTTCATGGGTCTCAGCGATGGTGAGACCTTCTCGCTCAAGCCGAACTTGGGCACGGCTGACTCCGAGGCGCTTGTCGATTCCAACGGCAACTTCACCTTCACCAAGGTGCCGGCCGGCAATCACTCGTTGTTCCTCGGATATCGCAGGGATGGTTCCCAGTCGTCTCGCTACTTCCAAAAGGTGTTGGTATCGCCCGGTCAGACGATACGCGTCGACCTGACATCAGCTCGGCGCACCGTGCTGGCTCACGTCCGTTGGAATGAGGCGATTCCAGAAGGGGTGCGCACCCGAGCGTTTGCCCGACTTACCGAGGCTCGGTTTGTGGATCAACCGGACGGCCCCTTCCGGGGCCATCACCGCAGGTATGGGACAAAGATTCAGCCCGATGGATCGGCCCAATTCCTCGATATTCCGGCCGGCGACTATCGCCTCTCGGTTCATTTAAATAGTCTGAATCTTCAACCCCCATTCGCGCGGATTGCCGAAGGAATAACCCCAATTCTCGTTCCTGAAGAGGCCTCAGAGGAGCCAATCGACGTGGGTGTAATCCCAGTGGGGACCGCCTTCGCCCCCTAGACTCGACGATCTCCGGAGGCTGGAGTCTTCCATTAGAAGTTCTGTCCCGTGGAGGGGCCATCCGATACTCCGTTCCGTTAGAGGGTCTGGCACCCAGTTCGCCTATCCCGAACAATCCGTCCCCCCACACCGACCCCCGCCCGCGCCTCTCGCGGCTGGAGCTGCCTTCCTACGTTTCCTGAGACGCCGGGCGGTGCCATCGTCGGCGGAACTGCCAGCCGGTCGCTCCGCCCAGCACCAGCAGGCTGTTCCAGCCGGCGGAGCCCTCAGGGATTCCGTCGGGGAAACACACGAGTTCCAATTGTCCCTCCACTTCGAAATAGGGCAGCTCAGACCAGCCCGTAAGCGCCGGGTCAAGCAACTCGAAGGAAGAATCAGGTGCCAGACCTTCTAACGGTAGGATGTTTTCGGCGGCGCCGCTTCGGACTGAAACGTTCGACCGGCGTCTGCGGGGGCTAACCCCAAAACTCTACTCCGTGCGCGATCTGCAAAAGAACGTCTTCAGCTAAGAGCCGCGTCAGTCGGTCGAAGTTTTTCGGATTCATTCCCCATGGCCCGCTCAATCCGTCGAAGTAAGCGGGCTCATCCTTTTAGGCGTAACGCAATGCTCACTCGACGGGCAACGCCCGCTCCAACCGCCGGAAACCGGCAGAACGCCGTCCCTAATGATTCTTCGCCCTGGAACAGAATGTCCTTCTGTTAGAGGGCTGGCACTGGGCTCCTCAACCAAACGCTGCCCGCTTCATTTCGCGAAAATCTCGTCCATCTCGCGGCTCAATTTTTTAAGACCTTCCGGACCGTCCGCACCGCCTTGTTCGGCAATGGCCCAACCCGAGTAATTGATATCGTCGAGCGCTTTCATCACCGCTGGCCAGTTGTTGTCGCCTTTGAGGAATTCTACGTTAAACCCCGCCCAGCGGCCTTCTTTGTCGGCTTTGGTCCGACTGTATTCTTTGATATGTAGGGTCTGGATGCGGGGACCAAGGATGCGCACCCATTGCTCTGGCCAACCATAGACCACCACATTGCCGATATCGAAATGCCACTTCACGGCGGGCGACTTGAATTCGTCGACGTACCGGGCGGCTTCCATCGGGCTCAGCAGGAAACTGTTCCAGACGTTTTCGAGGCTAATCTTCACGCCCAGTTCTTCCGCCAAGGGCACCGCTTTCTTGATCTCCTCAATCGATCGAGTCCAGGCGTCGTTGTAGCTCACTTTCTCATTCACCACCGCGGGAACGAGCAGGACGGAAGGGGCCCCATACCCTTTGGCATCGCGCAGGGATTGCTTCAGGCCTTCGAGTCCGACTTTGCGGACTTCGGGGTTGGGGTCCGATAGCGGCTTGGCCCAGTGGGTGTGGCAACAAACGCTGCCCGCCACCAGACCGGTAGCCGCCAGAGCTCGGGCGACGTCGTCTGGGTCCATGCCGCCCATCATCTCCACGCCGTCGTAGCCAGCCGCTTTGACGGCCTCCATCTTTTCCAAGGTGGAACCTTTCACGCCGATCGTGCCCCACATGATCCCCTTCTTCAGGGGTCGCTTCTTGGGCGTATCCGCCGTCAATTGAGGGAGGGCGGTGGCGGCCGCGGTGGCGGCGGTCAATTGCAGGAAGGAACGGCGGTTCATGGAGGGCCTAGGATTCGAAAAGAAGAAAGAATTTGGTGATGGGTGAGGACGTGACGACAAGCTGGCGTTCGTCCTGGTTGACCCGCCTGAGCGAGTTGACTGGCGGTTAATTGGAGACGGGTGACTTGGCCGGCGACCGCGAGTTGTGGGGAGGTGACTGCATTTAAACGGCTTTAGGTTTGAAGAGCGCGGCGTCGAGGACCGACCAGAGATGAACCGCCCAGCCGAGAAGGAAAACCCAAAGCACGCCGGCCAGGACAAATTGGATAATGGCCATCAACAGCCGGCCTTGGATCAATTGTCCGAGTCCGGGGATGAAGAAGCTGCACAAGGCAGCGATAACATTTCCAGTGGATCCTTGGCCGGCCATGGTGGGAGTTCTCCGTGAGGGGCAGGGGTTCGTCGGGTTCAAGCCGGCTTGTAGCGGCCCGGAACGGGCAATGACATAATGGGGCAAGCCATATTCCAATCGAGGTCACCGTCGGGGCTGAGCTTCTCGTTGGATTTAAGAATCTGTTCCCAAGTCACTTCGGCTCCGGTGTAGGCGGCCAAACGGCCCATCAGGCCCAACAAGGTGCTGGACGCTAACCAATCACCGTCAAACCGGTAGGGACCGGATCCGCGAATGCTGTCGAATAATTCTTCGTGTTCGATGACGTACATGTCCTTTGACTTGTCTCCTTCGTAGCGCCAGGGCTTTTCCCCGCGAATCACCGGAACGTTCCAGCCGCTTTGGGCGGTACCTTTGGAACCGAGGATGTAATCGGAATTGTCGTTGTAGCAGCCGGGAATCTGACGTTGGGCAATGACGCCACGGACTCCTCCCGCGTATTCATAAACCACGGTCATATGGTCATAAATGTTACCCTGGAAATTGGGGATCATCCGGCCGCCGGTGGCGGTGCATTTGAGCGGAGGCTGATCCCGCAAACACCAGGCGAGCTTGTCCACGGTATGGATGCATTGCTCGACGATGCCGTCACCCGAGAGCCAGGAGAAATTCATCCAATTCTTCACCTGCCACTCCAGGTCCGTCACGCCGGACTTGCGTGATTCGGGGGATTGCATGGGCTTGACCGGGCCGGTGAGGTAGGTGCCGTAGACCGCCCGGACATCGCCGATAGCTCCATTATGGATCTGTTCGTAGAGGGCGCGCCGGGGCAAATCGCTGCGCCAACAGAAGCCGGAGACTAAGTTCAGCTTTTTCTCTCTCGCCATCCGGACCGATTCCAACACGTGCCGGAGTCCGACGGGATCGGTCGCAACCGGCTTTTCGCAGAAGATTTGTTTGTTCCTCTCCACGGCGTAGCGGAGGTGCGCGGGGCGGAATCCCGGAGGCGACGCGAGCAACACCACATCGACGCCGGAATCCACCAGCTTTTGGAAGGAATTCAGGCCGATGAAGGTGGATTCTGGAGTGACGGCCACGCGCGGGCCGTATTGCTCTTTCAGACCTTGAAGGGCGAGTCGCGGCGGTTCGGGAAAGACATCGGCAACAGCCGTCAGCACGCAGTTGTCGTCCGCGGTCAGGGCATTGCCGGCGGCACCGGTGCCGCGTCCGCCGCAGCCGATCAGGCCGATCTTGAGCGTGTCGCTATTCGCGGCAAACGCCCGGGGTCGGATGAGGACTGCCGGCGCGGCCAGGGCGAAGGCAGCGGCGGTGGAGGAGGTGCGGAGAAAGCTCCGACGGGTTTGGGCTGGGGTAGCGTCAGGCGTATTCATTGGCAAAGACTCGACGAGCCAAAACGTCCGGCATTCGAACCAACGCGGTCAAGCCCACAGGTCGGCCTAGATTGGGGGAGGGGGGAGGGGAAGGCTGAGAGTTGAGAGGGGAGAGGGGAGGGCTCTCTCACCTCTCAACTTTAAACTCTCAACCTTCTTCCTTCCGCTACGGCTGTCGGTTGGCTTTGTCGAAGGCGTCGGCTAGGACGTTCCAGCTACCGGCCGCGGGATTGAACGCAGGGCGCGCTTTGGGATCCGGTCGGCTGGGCCCAGCGGGGCGCGGTCCACCGGGGGCCGTTCGGGTTTCCCGAGGCCCGCCGATTTCCGGGCGCGCTTTCATCGAGAGAGCGATGCGCTTTCGCTCCAAATCCACCTCGGTGACAGTGACCTGAACTTTTTGGGCGACCTTCACGACCTCCGACGGATCCTTCACGAATCGGTCCGCCAACTGACTGATATGCACGAGTCCATCTTGATGGACCCCAATGTCCACAAAGGCGCCAAAGGCCGTGACGTTGGTCACAATGCCCGGAAGTTTCATGCCGGGCTTGAGGTCCTCCATTTTCTCGATGCCTTCCTGAAAGGCGAAGGCTTCGAATTGTTGGCGCGGGTCACGACCCGGCTTGGCCAGTTCGTCCAGAATATCCCGCAGCGTGGGCAAACCGACGCCTTCCGTAACATACCGTTCCGGCTGGATCCGAGTTCGCAGGGCACCATCGCGTAGCAGGTCGGTGACCTGGCAGCCGAGATCCTTCGCCATGGCGTCCACCAGGCCGTAGCGCTCGGGATGGACGGCGCTGGTGTCGAGGGGATGTTCCGCCCCGCGCACCCGCAGGAATCCGGCGCACTGCTCGAAGGCTTTCGGACCCAGGCGGGCCACTTTCAGCAAGTCCTTGCGGGAGCGGAAGGCCCCGTTTTCATTGCGATGAGCGACAATGTTGGCCGCCAGGGCGGGGCCCAACCCGGACACGTAGCTGAGCAATTGCTTGCTGGCGGTGTTGAGTTCGACGCCGACGCGGTTGACGCAGGAGATCACCACGTCGTCCAGTCCGCGGCGGAGGGCACTTTCCTCGACGTCATGTTGGTACTGGCCGACGCCGATGGATTTTGGGTCCAGCTTCACCAGTTCCGCTAAAGGATCCATCAGGCGGCGTCCGATGCTGACGGCGCCGCGAACGGTGAGGTCGTGATCGGGAAATTCTTCGCGGGCGACTTCACTGGCGGAGTAGATAGACGCGCCGCTTTCGTTCACGAGAACGATCTGGATGTGGGCGGGTAATTTGAGGGCGCGGACGAACTGTTCCGTTTCGCGACTGGCGGTGCCATTACCGATCGCGACCGCTTCGATTTCGAAACGGGCTACCAGCGCTCGCACGGTGTCGGCCGCGTCGCGGATTTGCCCGGCTCCGGCGGCGGTCAAGTAAACGACTTCGTGGTGCCGGAGTTGACCCTGGCGATCGAGGACAACGGTCTTGCAGCCCGACCGAAAACCCGGATCCAGCGCGAGCACATTTTTCTGTCCGAGTGGGGCGGCCAGCAGCAATTCGCGCAGGTTTTCGGCAAAAACGCGAATGGCCTCGGTATCGGCACGTTTCTTGGATTCGAGGCGCAATTCGGCTTCGATGGAAAATCCGAGCAGCCGTTTAAAACTGTCCACAACGGCCAGGCGGACTTGTTCGCCGGCCGGAGTGCCGCGCGCCTGAACAAACAGCGGTTCGAGCAGGTTCAGCGCCTCGTCCTCGGGCGGAGTGATCCGCATAAAGAGAAAGCCCTCTTCTTCACCTCGACGCATGGCGAGCAGACGGTGACTTGGAACCTTGGAAACGGGCTCGGACCAGTCGAAGTAATCCTTGAATTTGGCCGCTTCGGCCTGCTTTTCCGTGATCACCCGGGACCGCACCACTCCCGCGGTCCAGTACAACTCGCGCAGTTTGGCCCGGGCGTGAGCATCTTCGCTGATCCGTTCGGCCAGGATATCCCGGGCGCCGGCGAGGGCGGCGGTGACATCGGCGACCTGTTTCTCGGCATTGACGAAGGCGACTGCAGCGGCCTGGGGATCGAGCGTGGCCTGTTCGGCGAAGATTCGGTCGGCCAGAGGTTCCAATCCAGCCTCCTTGGCGATCAGAGCCCGGGTGCGGCGTTTGGGTCGGTAGGGGGCGAACAAATCTTCCAACGCGGACAACGTTTCGGCCTGGCTCAGGGATCCCTTGAGGGTGTCGGTGAGCAGATTCCGTTCGGTAAGGGACTTAAGGATCGCTTCGCGGCGCTGCTCCACTTCCACCAGTTGTCCGAGTCGATCCCGGACGGCGGCCACGGCCACTTCGTCGAGGCCACCGGTCGCTTCCTTCCGGTAACGGGCGATGAACGGCACCGTCGCCCCTTCGGCCAGCAATTTGGCGGTGGCGGCGACAAAAGAGACCGGCGCGTTGAGCTCGGTCGAGATTCGGGCGATGAAGCGGTCATTCATGCAGAGGGCCGCGCTCTTTAGACGGTTGGGCGGCCGAGGCAAGTGTTTCCCCGCACGAACTGAGAATAAAGGCCTTCCGGTAGCCCTCGGTGGGGGACCGTTCCGCCCGCTGGACTTGGACTCAACTTGAACCTATCGGCTGGACCGGGTGGGTGGGGCGGATCGACTCCAATTCGAGGGCTCGAAACTCTTTTGATGGAATCGAAATGATTTCGAAGGCCGATCTTGTTCCCGACGTCAGTGTTTAGTTAACAATTCCCTGTGATCGCCATTCCTGGATCATCGCGACGCTTTTGTGACGGTGTTTCCCGCCGCAATTTCCTGCGGATTGGTGCCTTGGGCATGGGCGGAATGGCCTTGCCCCAGTTGTTGCAAGCGGAAGCGGCGAGCGGCCTCCGATCGTCCCAGAAATCGGTGATCATGATTTATCTTCCGGGTGGCCCGCCGCACCAGGACACGTTCGATCTCAAGCCGGAGGCGCCCTCGGAGATTCGAGGCGAGTTCAAACCGATCCCGACCAATGTGTCGGGCATCGAAATCTGCGAGTTGCTGCCGCGCTTGGCCCGGATCGCCAACCGCTACACCCTGGTCCGCTCCATGGCCGACGCCATTGATGACCATTCGGATTTCATGTGTCAGACGGGTCGGCGCAAGAGCAATCAACCTCCCGGAGGCTGGCCGACCATGGGCGCCAGTATCTCCCGAGTGCTCGGGCCGGCCGATCCGGCAGTTCCGGCCTTCGTCGGGTTGGAGCCCCGCATGCAACATCGGCCTTACAATGCCGCCAATGCCGGGTACGCCGGAGTGTCGCACGATGCGTTTCGCCCGGCGGCGGACGCCAAATCCGATATGGTGTTGAACGGCATCACGGCCGACCGCCTGAACGACCGGCGGGCTTTGCTTTCGGGCTTTGATCAGTTTCGTCGGGAAGTGGATTCCAGCGGGTTGATGGCGGGTTTGGATGGGTTCAATCAGCAGGCGTTCGGGATGCTTACTTCGAGCAAGCTGTTGCATGCCCTGGATCTGAAGAATGAGGACCCGAGGCTGTTGGAACGGTACGGCAAGGGCGACGCAAAGGTGCATGGAGACGCGGCGCCGATGCTCAATGAACAATTCCTGATCGCCCGGCGTCTGGTCGAAGCCGGCGCCCGATTTGTGACCGTGGCCTACGGATTTTGGGATTACCACGGCAACAATTTCGGCAACGCTCGGAACGACCTTCCGCTCTTGGATCAAGCGATCAGTGCGTTAATCGAGGACCTGCATGAACGGGGACTCGATCGGGACGTGAGCGTGGTGATGTGGAGCGAGTTCGGTCGCTCCCCAACGATCAATAAAGACGCCGGACGGGATCACTGGCCGCGGGCGAACTGTGCGCTGCTGGCCGGGGGCGGGATGAAAGTCGGCCAAGTCATTGGGGCGACCGATCGCTTGGGCGGTGAACCGAGCGAACGGCCTGTCCAGTTCGGGGAAATTTTTGCGACTTTGTATCAGAACTTGGGCATTGATGTGAACCAAGTGACCTTGCCCGACCTAACGGGCCGACCGCATTTCCTGGTCCCCGATGGGTGCCAACCCATGAAGGAATTGGTCGGTTAACGGAACCTGGACCCTCTCGCGGCATGGAAATCTCTCCTAGCAGACCGAATCGAATCGTCCGAAACGCTCCCGTGGTCCGGTCAGCCTTGCTCCTCGGAGCCTTGCTCGCCGCGCTTTCTCCGAGTGCCTGGGCGGGCTCGTTGGTCCTGCAATACCGGGCGGGCGTGACCAACCTCGTTTTGACGTCCCAAGATTCCCGCCAGCAGGTCCTCGCGACCACCGAGGGAAGCCGGGATGTCAGCCGTGAGGTGACCTGGTCCGCCGAACCCGCAGGGGTTGTGAGTATTGATCGGTCGGGACGGGTGAGTCCTTTGACGGATGGGACCGCCCTCTTGAAGGCCCAGGATGCTCAGGGCCAGACGGCGACGCTACCGGTGACCGTGCTCAACGCGGCCCGCCCAGCGCCGATCCATTTCGGTAACCAGATCGTCCCCATTTTCACGAAGAACGGATGCAATGGCGGGGGCTGTCATGGCAAGGCGGCGGGTCAAAACGGCTTCCGGTTGTCCCTATTGGGATTCGAGCCGGCGGAAGATTACGACCATTTGGTTAAGGAAGCCCGCGGCCGTCGTCTGTTTCCGGCGTCCCCGGAACGGAGCCTGTTGCTGACTAAAGGTGCGGCTCAACTGCCGCACGGTGGGGGTAAACGATTGGAGCCGAATTCCGACGATTACCGCTTGTTGGTTCGCTGGATTTCTCAAGGGATGCCCGTGGGACGGGCCGATGCCCCGTCGATCAGCCGACTCGAAGTGTTTCCCACGGAACGGACGTTGGCGTTGAACGGGGAACAGCAGTTGGTCGTGACCGCTCATTACACCGATGGGTCGGTGGAAGACGTCACTCGGGGAGCGCTGTTTGAACCCAATGACAAAGACATGGCGGCGACCGATGCGCTGGGTCGGGTCAAAGTGTTCAATCAACCGGGTGAAGTCGCCGTGATGGTCCGCTATCAGGCCAAGGTGGCGGTGTTTCGTGGGACGGTGCCGTTGGGAATCGCGGTCACCAATTTGCCAATCGCCCGGAATTTTGTGGATGAACTGATCTTCCGGCAGTTGCAGCAAGTTGGATTGCCGCCCAGCGAAGTGGTGGATGACGCGACCTTCCTCCGTCGGGTCACGCTGGATGTTGCCGGTCGGCTGCCCACCTTGTCCGAAGTTACCGAATTCCAGGCCGCGGCCGAGCAGGAACAGAAGTCGGGGAATGGGGTGGCGAACGCCGAAGCCCTGGCTCAATCGGATCGACCGGTTTCGGCTCTGAAGGCGCGCGAAGCGGTGATCGAGCGGTTGCTGGCCAGTCCGGATTACGCGGAACATTTCGCCAACAAATGGAGTGCGCTGTTGCGGAATAAGCGTAACGAACCCAAGCAGGCCCGCGGGACCTATGCGTTTCACGCCTGGATTCGGGACGAGCTCGATCAGAACACGCCCTACGATAAGTTTGTCCGGTCTATTCTCGGAGCCTCCGGTGATCTGAATGAGAATCCACCCGTGGCGTGGTATCGCCAGGTCAAATCATTGCAAGGTCAGTTGGAGGATACGGCGCAGTTGTTCCTGGGTCAGCGGTTGCAGTGCGCCCAGTGCCATCACCACCCCTATGAACGGTGGAGTCAGGCCGACTATTGGAGTTTTGGAGCGTTCTTCTCGCAGGTGGCTTACAAGCCGGGCAGTCAACCCGGTGAAGAAGCGGTGGTCCATCGGCGGGGAATGGCTCAAGCGACCAATAAGAAGACCGGTCAACCGGTGAAGCCGGCCGGGTTGGGTGACGCGATTGACGGGTTAACGCCGGACGAGGATCCGCGACAGGCGCTAGCCGATTGGCTGACCGATCCGAAGAACAAGTTTTTTGCCCGTGCCTTGGTGAATCGGTATTGGAAACATTTCTTCAACCGGGGCTTGGTGGATCCCGAGGACGACTTGCGCGATACGAATCCGGCGACCAATCCGGAGTTGCTGGATGCGTTGGCGACTCACTTCGTGAAGAGTAGTTTCGACTTGAAGGAACTCGTGCGGACGCTGACTCGCTCGACGGTTTACCAGCTCAGTGCGACGCCGAATCAGTTCAACGTGCGCGACCGACATCACTTTGCTCGGTATTATCCGCGTCGACTGGGTGCCGAGGTTTTGTACGACTCCGTCAACAACCTGGTAGGTGCCGAATCTAAATTTGAGGGACTGCCCGCGGGGACCCGGGCGGTGGCGTTGCCGGACAACAGTTTCAACGCGGGCAACTACTTCCTGACTGTGTTTGGCCGGCCCGAGAGCAGCAGCGCCTGTGAATGTGAACGCAGCGCGGATGCGTCGCTGAGCCAGAGTTTGCATTTGCTCAACGCGAAGGATATTCAGGATCGACTGGCGACGGACACCGGACGGGCGGCGCGATTGGTGAACGAATCGACGCGTTCTGATGACGACAAGGTGCGGGAATTATATCGGTTGGCTTATGGACGCGATCCGCAGGCCGCGGAATTAAAACTGGCGCTGGATTATCTCGCGAAGAAGACGGCGGGCGTGCCTGAAGGCAAAGACGCGAAAGAAACCGAAACCGCGAAAGTGAAGGCCCGCCGCGAAGCCTACGAGGACACCATATGGGCACTCCTGAACACGAAAGAATTCCTGTTCAATCACTGATGGGGTTGGAAATCCTGGAGCTGATAGTCTCTCGAAGTCGGCCCACAAAATTCGGAACTGAAAGCCCTCCACTTTCATAGCGGTGACGAGGTCATGAGATTTCATCAGGATTGTCACCCTGACCCGGTCGTCCGAATACCGCGGTTGAGTCTCCTGACATCGACGGTTGCCGGAACGGAATAGACGAGTCTCAAGTGCTCGAATTTGCCATGTCGAATGAAGCTGAGTCCTTGAAGTCGATCCGACGAAGGACGGTGCTTCATCCGTCTGTTTCCACCCCAGCGCGCCTCGCCGGCGTTTTCCTTGGAGTGGTGTCGGGTTGGGTCCTGGCGCTGGCCGACCTTTCCCCCGGCAACCGTCTCACCTATCTCGATTCCGCGGAACCGTTTCACGTCGGGGCTCATTTCCCCAAACTCACGACGCCGCAATGGGTGGGTGAGCCCGGGGTTGAGGTGGTGGTTACCTTGGGCATTGATGACATGAGTCAGACGGCCCGGTATGAGGAATTCCTCCGGCCTATCTTGGAACGGCTCAAACGCATCGATGGTCGCGCGCCGGTGAGCATTTTCTCCAATGCCCTGACGCCTCAGGATCCCCACTTGCAGGCCTGGTTGCAGGAAGGTTTATCCTTCGAAGTGCATACCCTGAGTCATCCGTGTCCGATTCTGGGGAAGCACGATTTCGCGGCCGCGGCGAATACGTTTCACGGCGGTGTTGACCTGTTGAACCATGTCCCGGGGAACACCCCGGTGGCCTTCCGGACGCCCTGCTGTGATTCCATCAACAGTCCGAGTCCACGCCTGTTTGCCGAGTTGTTTTCCCGGACCAATGCCGCCGGACAATTCCTGCGCCTGGATTCGTCGGTGGTGATGCTGCTGACGACGAACGATCCCGCGCTGCCGCGCCACCTGGTCGCAGAGGCGGACGGTCGGGGTCGGTTCACTAAGTACGTTCCCTTTCCGAGTTTTGTAACCACGGTGGAGAATTATCCGTACCCCTGGGTCATCGGAAATTCCTGTTGGGAGTTTGCCTGCATGGCGCCGAGTGATTGGGAGGCGCAGAATATTCTAGGCCGGACTAACGCTCTGCTCGTGACCGATTGGAAGGCCGGACTCGATGCGGTGGCGCTCAAGCAGGGTAACTTCAACTTCGTCTTTCATCCACATGGCTGGAGCTCGCCGGAACAGTTGGTGGAGTTCGTTGACTACGCGGTGACGAACTATGGGTCGCGGGTGAAATTTCTGAACTTCCGCGAGGCCGAAGAACGGCTCACCCGTTATCTGGGGGCGGGTCAAGCGCTGCGCGCGGCGGACGGCGGGGATAATGGCATCCGGTTGGTGGACTTGAACCACGACGGCTATCTCGACGTACTCATCGGCAATGAGCAGATGCAGCGGACTCGCCGGTGGAATCCCGAAACCAAGCTCTGGGTGGATTCAGAGTTTCCGACCCAATTGGTGGAGCGCGTCGGCGGTGTGGCTCAGGAAACTGGTGTCCGTTTCGGGATCGTTCATCCCGATGGTCGAGCGACGATGGTGGTTCGGACTGAAACGACCGAGGGCGCCTGGAGTTTTGACGGAGGCCGGTGGGTCGCCGAAACGAATTTCTGGCGCGGTTTCGAATTGGAAGGAAAGCCGGTGCTGACGCGGCGCGACGGACGGGATCAAGGGGTGCGCTTTCGTGATCTGGACGGCGATGGCCTGGGTGAACTCCTGGTTTCGAATGAGTCCCAGAATGCGGTGTTCCGTTGGAGTGTCCGGTCCCGTCGGTGGGAACGGGAGTCCAACGGATTGCCCCCGGAAACGTCAGTGGTCAATGCGCGCGGCGAAGACAACGGACTTCGGTTCGTCGATGTCAATGAAGACGGGTATGACGATGTCCTCTTTTCCAATGAGGAGCGTTTCGCCCTGTGGTTGTACGTTCCGAAACCTTTCTTGGGCTGGACCACTGGATGGACGCGCAAAGTGATCGCCGGCTTGCGTACCCCTTTGGCGCCGGCCGCCGAGACGCCCCCCGAGGAGATCCCGCCGATTGTCCGGTCGGGTCCCCAGCGGAACAACGGGGCCTGGATTCACTCCCGGCAGTTGTGGGTCCAGAACGAGGACACGGCGCACCTGAAGGATCTCGTGGAGCGGCGTTCGTTTGATGACCTGTTGCGGGGCGCGATGGCGGCTCCGAAATCGCCCGAGGACGCATTAATGTCCTTCCGGATACACTCTGGGTTTCGGGTGGAATTGGTGGCGGCGGAACCGCTGGTGCAGGATCCCGTGGCCTTTGATTGGGATGCGGATGGGCGGTTGTGGGTGGCGGAGATGCGGGATTATCCGCTGGGAATGGATGGTCAGGGGAAACCGGGCGGTGCGATCAAGCGATTGGAGGATACCGATGGGGATGGTCGTCTCGATCGGGCCACGGAGTTTCTTCGGGAGGTGGGCTTTCCGAGTTCCGTGATGCCCTGGCGAAACGGGGTACTCGTCTCGGCTGCTCCGGAAATTTTCTACGCCGAAGACACCGATGGCGACGGTCGGGCGGATCAGCGCCGCGTCTTGTTCGTCGGCTTCGTGGAAGGGAATCAGCAACATCGGGTCAACGGTTTCTCGTTGGGCCTGGATGGCTGGATCTATGGTGCCAACGGCGATAGCGGTGGGAGTATTCGTCCCAGCGGACGCCGCGAACGATGGACCGACTCCGGTTGGCAGTTGATTCCTGGTGAAGCGGGCTTGAGCGACGCCCAGGCGATTTCGCTGCAAGGTCGGGATTTTCGGTTTCGTCCCGACGGCTTGGAACTCGAGGCGATCGAAGGTCAGACCCAGTATGGGCGAGTGCGGGACGATTGGGGCAATTGGTACGGCAACGCGAACTACACCTGGCTCTGGCATTATCCGCTACCAGCTCGTTACCTGGCGCGCAATCCGCATCTGGCGATCCGGGATACCCGCACTCTGTTGGCCCAGTATGAAGGGGGGAACCGGGTTTATCCGGCGAGTCGCGCGCTGCCGCGTCCCAATGTGGTGGGTGACGAAAATACGGTGACCAGTGCGTGTAGTCCCTCGCCGTACCGGGATGATCTGTTTGGACCGGAGTTTGCAGACAGCGTGTTCGTTAGTGAGCCGAGCGAGAACCTCATTCATCGCGAAGTCGTGCAACGGACCGGTCCCACTTTTTCCAGTCAGCGAGCCGCCGGCGAAGCGAGTCGGGAATTTCTGGCCTCGACGGATCCCTGGTTCCGACCGGTTCAGACCAAGACTGGTCCGGATGGCGCACTCTATGTGGCCGACATGTACCGGCTCGTGTTGGAACATCCCGAATGGATTCCGCGGGACATGCAGCAGCGGCTTAACCTCCGGGCGGGGGAAGACCGGGGCCGCATTTATCGGGTGGTTCCCCAGGGTGCCGGGCTTCGGGTGACCCCGCGCTTGGGTCAGCTCAACACGGCCGGCCTAATCGCGGCGCTCGACAGTGCGAACGGATGGCAACGCGATACGGTGCAGCGCCTGTTGCTCGAACGGGCCGACGTCGCGGCGGCCCCCGGTTTGGAATCGTTGATTCGAACGGCGGCGAATCCGAAGGTGCGACTGCAGGCCTTGGCGGCGTTGGAGTGTCTGGGTGAGTTGAGGTCGGGCGTGGTCGCGCAGGCGTTGTCGGATGTCCACCCCGCGGTACGCGTTCAGGCCGTGCGGGCGAGCGAGCCCTTTCTCCGGAAGCCTGTGGCGGGCGTGGATCTACTCGCCGAATTGCTTCAGCGTACCGGTGAGTCCTCGGCGGCAGTGGCCTTTCAGCTCGCTCTTTCCCTGGGGGAATCGACGGATGCCCGAGCCGGGGCGGCCTTGGTGACGTTGGCCGGACGTCAGGCGGAGTTTCCTTTGTTTTTGGAAGCCGTCTTGAGTAGCGCCACGGCGCAACTCGGTCCGATGCTAACCGCCCTGGCCCAGGTCCCGGAACCGTCCCCCCAATTACTCGAACGGCTGCTGAATCTGGCCGCGGCTCAGGCGGACGAATCAGCGCTGTCCAGGGGCATTGCGGTCGCATTGAAGCTCGATCCACAACGAGGTGCGCTCACTCAGTTCCGGGCGTTGGCGGGTTTGTTGGACGCGGCGGCCCGCCAACCCGGAACGGCCCTTTCGACCGAACGAGTGGCGGCGTTTGCGCCCGTGTTTGGACGCGCTCGGGACGTGGCCTTTGACCCTGCCGCCGACGAATCCCTGCGGTTGGCGGCGATCCGGGTGGTCGGTCGCGGCGGGCCCGCGACCGCGGTGACGCCGGCGCGGTGGGTGGAATTGCTAGAGCCGAAAAATTCCGGAGCGCTGCAAAAGGTCGCGCTGACGGCGGTTTTGAAACAGGAAGGGCCGGGCGTGCCGGAGGCGCTCTGGGGGGCGTGGCCCCGGTTGAGTCCCTCGTTACGTTCGGCGGCCTTGGAGGCGGTTCTCAGTAACCCTGCTTGGACTGGGGCGTTGCTGGATGAAGTGGCGACCGGTCAGCTCACGGTCCGAGACCTGAGCGCCAGTGTCCGGCAACGCTTGCGGCAACATCCGGACGTCACCCTCCGTGAGCGCTCCGAACGTCTGTTAGCGGCGGTACAGTCCGACCGAGCGGCCCTAGTGACCCGCTGGGCGGGGGTGGCGCAGGCGCGGGGGGATGCTGAACGCGGTCGGGCCCAGTTCGTGGCCAACTGCGCCTCCTGTCATCAATTACAGGGCGAAGGAAGTGACGTGGGACCGAATCTGGGGGCGGTGTTGGACAAATCTCCGGAAGCGTTGCTGGTGGCCATTCTCGATCCGAACCGGGCGATCGAGGAACGGTATTTGGGCTATGTGGCCCGAACAAAGGGCGGCCGTGAATTCACCGGAATTATCACCAGTGAATCGCCCCATAGCCTGACCCTACGTGCGGCCAACGGAGTGGAAGAGGTGTTCCTGCGCGGTGAACTGGCATCCTTGAACAGTACCCGGCAGTCCCTCATGCCCGAGGGATTCGAACACAGCTTGGAGTCCGACGGGTTGGCCGACCTAATTGCTTTTGTCACCGCCCAAGGGCTACGCCCCAAGGCGTTTTCCGGCAATCAACCCGAACCGGTCCGTCCGGAATCCTCGGGCGCCCTGCGGTTGCGGGCAGGGAATGCCGAGATTTTTGGCGATTCGCTCATCTTTGAGCCGGGCTATGGCAATTTGGGATTTTGGCAAAGTGACACCGACTTTGCCGCTTGGACGCTCGAAGTTCCGCAGGGCGGGGAATTCAATGTTTGGTTCGATTGGGCCCGGCCTGGAGGGATCGGTTCGGGACGCATGAATCTCGAAGTGGGCGGCCAGTCGCAAGGTCTGACGGTTCCTGCCACCGGTTCGTGGGATCAATATCAGAGGCGTTCGCTCGGTCGGTTGAAACTTGAGGCCGGTCGCCAGCGCGTGGTTCTCCGGGCGACCCCGCCGGTCCAGTCCGCAGTTCTCGATCTGCGCGAAGTGCGCCTGGTTCCTAGCGGGCAGGGGACTCCAGAGGATTATGCCGCGTCGAGCGAAGCCACTCCACGGACGGCAAAATGAGTGCGTCGCCTCCCCGCTTTGGCTTGGTGATCGGTACCTTCGCGGCGGTTCCGTACGTGCATCTGCAGCTCGAAACGGCGCGGCGGTTGTACCCGGAAGTGCCGATCCTGATTCACGACGATTCCAGTCAGCAGTCGGTGGCCTTGGCGGAATTGGCGCGAAGTTATGGGGCCGAGTTTACCACCACGTCCGCGCGGCAGGTGTATCATCTCGGTGACCTGTCGGTTTATCCCGCCGGACTCCGCTGGGCGCACCCCCTGGGTCTCGATCTCTTGCTCAAAGTATCCCGGCGGTGGATTTGGCTGGCGGATTGGCGACCCAGCCTGGCGCAGTTGGCGGAGGAATCGGCGGCCGATACGTTTTCGAATTACACGGAATCCTTCCAGTTCGGGTTCCGCACTGAATGCGTCGCCCTGCGGGTAGAACGCTGGCAAAACAGCGATTTCAACGCGGCGGTGGCCCACTGCCTGATCGATCGGCGCCACGTTTTCGTGGAGAATTATCTGCACCGCTGGGCGGCTTATTTCAGCCGGACGGGTTCGGCTCAATGGCGCGCTTGGGAACGGGCTCATCCCGTGCTGGAAGAACGCTCCGGTTACGCGCCGTGGGACTTCATGGGAACGTGTCGGATGACGCCGCATCCTCATCGGCTCTGGCATGACTCGAACGTTCCGGCGGATTTTGCGGCCTGGGCGGCCGAGTTGGGATTGCCTTACGGGGCAGAGGCGTTCGCTGATCCCAATCAAGGGCAGGGGTTGGGCGTGTCTCCGCCGGAAGCGTCCCTTAGCGGCGCGGGACTGCCCGGCTTGCTAGCGGAGTTGGGTGACTCTTTGGTGGGGGCCGAAATTGGTCTCTGGCGCGGCGAAACGTCCCGGCATCTGCTGGCCGCGTGTCCCCAGATTCGACGGCTCTACGGCATTGATCCGTTTCTGAGTTACGATGATTGGTGGGGTCGAATTGAGCAGGCGGACCTCGATCGATATGCGTCCGAAGTGCAGGCGGGCTTGGCAGCGGAGGCCCGTTTCACGCTGCTGACCTTGACCAGTAATGCGGCTGCGCCGTTGCTGGAGTCGTTGGATTTCGTCTTTATTGACGGCGATCACTCGCGGGAGCAAGTGGGGCGGGATATGCGCACTTATTGGGCGAAACTGCGTCCGGGCGGTTTGCTGAGTGGCCATGATTACCAGGCGCTGTCGACCGTTCGGGAGGCGGTGGACGAATTTGCCGCGGAATTAGGCGTGTTGGTGCAGGAGGCGGAGAACGATCTTTGGTGGTGGCGCAAAGGCGCGGAGGGAGCGGGCTTCCCCTCGGACCCTAGTCTTACTTAAACTAAGCACATGCCCAGAAACGTTCGAACCGGTAGATGGCCGTTGGGTCGGCTTGGCCCCCCGTTAGGTCTGGCGGTGTGGGTGGGGGTCCTGCTGGGACCGCTGGTGCTAAACCTGGCCTGGTCGCAACAGTTGCCCCTGGCTAAGCTCGTCACGGTATTTCCTCCTGGAGCCACTGCGGGAACGACCCTCACCGTAACCGTAACCGGCCCCGATCTGGAGGAACCCACGGCCCTCCGGTTTTCCGATCCGCGACTGACGGCCACCCTCCTCACGAACTCGCCTATGTGCTTCTCCGTGTCCATTCCGGCCGACGTTGCTCCCGGGTGGATGGATGTGCGTTGGGTGGGTCGATTCGGCGTATCGAATCCGCGGGGGTTCGCCGTGAGTTCCCGTCCGGAGTTGCTGTCCAGCGATACCAATACCAGCCCAGCGGTGGCGCAGGAGTTGCCGTTGGAAACGGTGGTCAATGGTCGTGTCGCCGCGAATCAGGCGAGCTGGTTTCGCTTCGTGCCGCGGGCCGGTCGGCGGTTAGTCGCCCGGGTGGACGCCCGGGAATTGGATTCGCGGCTGGAACCTATACTGAAGGTAACCAACATCGAGGGGCGGTCGTTGGATCAGTCACGGCGCGGCTGGATCGATTTCACCCCGGCCACCGACGAACCATTGTTGGTGGCCGTGCATGACACCACGTATCGGGGCGGCGATGATTTTGTGTATCGCCTGACGGTGACGGCGGCGCCCCGGTTGGAGTTTGCTCTGCCCACGGTGCTGCGGGTGGGCGAAACCAATCAGGTCACGCTTTACGGACGGAATATTCCGGGAGGACAGACTGGGAAGCACACTGGAGCCGACGGAAAATTCCTGGACGAATGGGTCGCGGAAATTCTCGCACCTCCTTGGGGCGACGGTGTGGCCGTCGCGGCGGAGGGATTGCGTAAACCGGCTGCGGCGGCCCTGGCGTCGGAGAGCTTTTCCTGGGGGCTCGCGGCGACGAATGGGAATTCTAATTCGCTGCTGTTCACGCTCACTACCAACGCGGTCTGGACCGCGGTGACGAATGGTCTCTTGGAAGTCATTCCGCCGGGTGAGTTCAATGGTCTTTTTCCGGGTCGGGGAGAGCGCAGTGGGGTGACCTTTACCGCGAAGAAGGGCGAGGTGCTTTGGCTGGAACTCTTTTCCGACCGGCTCGGATTCACCAGCGATCCACGGGCGGTCGTTCAGCGCGTCCGCGGGACGAAAGGAGAGAAAGGCGAGAAGCTGTTTGCTGAGGTGCTGGAGTTGGTCGACACGGAAACCAATTTGGGGGGCAACGATTTCAATACCGTCACCCGAGACGCAGCGGGTCGCTTGGAGGTGCCAGAAGACGGGACGTATCAAGTTTTGGTGCGAGATCTGTTCAACACCGGACCGGGAAGTCCGCGCTGGCCCTATCGGCTGAGTCTGCGTCGGGCGACGCCGGATGTCGCGCTCGTGGCGGTGCCGGTGCAACCCCCGCGGCTAAACGACAATGACCGGGCAGTGCACACCACCACTCCTTTTCTGCGCCGGGGCGAGACTCAGTTGATCAAGGTACTGGCTTTCCGACGCGACGGGTTTGGCGGCGACATTGATTTGCTAACGACGAACCTGCCGCCGGGCATGACGACGGTCGAAACGCGGATTCCGGCCGGACAAAACACCGGATTCGTGTTGTTGACCGCGGCTGAGGATGCCGGACCGGCGGACGGAGTCGGGTCGATTCAAATTTTAGGCCGAACCGCAGACATTCCTCTGCGGAAAGCGACCCTGGCCACCGTGGCGCGCTTGGCGACGGACGTGAATGAGCAGGCGGTACTCGTGCGCCCGGTTCGAGAGTCGCTGATGGGAGTCAGCACGGTGGAATCGGCGCCGGTGACGCTGGTGCCGACGACGAATCGGTTTGAAGTTCCGGTGAATGGAAAGCTGGTGGTGACGCTGGAGGTGATCCGGCGCGGGGAATTTCCGGCCGTCCTCAGTTTGAAGCCGGCCGGTCGGGCGGAGTGGGACAAGGTCAAGGCGGCCAGTGCGGCCGAGAAGTCGACGAATGCGACGCTCGAATTTGACCTGACCGAGGCCAAGTTGCCGGAGGGAACCCACACCGTGTGGTTGCAGGGCACCGTTGCTGGTAAGTATCGGAATAATCCCGAAGCGTTGACCCTGGCCGAGGCGGAATTGAAGACGGCGGAGCAGGCGTTGGCGACGGCGACGGCGGCGGACAAAGAGTCATTGGAGAAACGCAAGCAAGAGGCGGAAGAACGCCGGAAAGTCGCTGAGGAAAAGGCTAAACCGAGAGACGTTACGTTGATGGTTTATTCGCGTCCGTTCGTCGTAATCGTGGTGCCGGTCAAGCCGGAGGCCAAGCCATGATCCTTTACCGATTTTTTTTCCTGACACTGCTGTTGGTTCTCCCGTTGCGGGGAGCGGAGGGGCTGGCCGTGGTGCGACCGCAGCGGACGAACGCCGTCGATTTTCGGCGCGAGGTGCTGCCCCTGCTGCAGGCCAATTGCCTGCCGTGCCATAACAAAACCACCACCAAAGCGGACCTGTTGTTGGAGACACCGGCGGACATGCTCAAAGGAGGCGAGACCGGACCGGCGCTGGTGGCGGGCAAGGCCGCTGAATCGCTCCTGATGAAGTTGTCCACTCACACGGAAAAACCCCGCATGCCGCCTCGGGACAACAAGGTCAATGCGGTGGATTTTACCCCGGAACAATTGGGGTTGTTAGCGCGCTGGATTGACGAAGGTGCCCGGGACAGTGAGGGCTTTGTGGACACGGTCCGTTGGTTGGTAGACGCGCCCGAGTTGCGGGCCATCTATTCGGTGGCTCTGACTCCGGAAGGGCAGTATGTGGCCGCGGGCCGCGGTAATCGGCTGTTCGTCTATCATCGGCCGACGGCCCAATTCGTGACCGAGTTGAAGGCGGCGGATACCGCGATTGAAGGCGGTTCTCGGACGGCCCATCGGGATCAAGTTGGAGCCCTAGCCTTCCGCTCCGATGGACTTCAGTTGGCCTCGGGTGGGTTCCGGGAAGTGAAGCTGTGGCGCCGCGTGGATACAGCCTTCCAGCGGTCGACCGAGGCGTTCGGAGATTTGGGTACCCCGGCAGAGGTTCGCAGTGCCGACGGTTCCCGTTCGTTACGCGAGGGAACCAATGGGTGGGTCGAGCTGCTCAGTGCGGAGGGGCAACGGGTGGCGGTGCTGGAGACCGATGCCCGAACGACCAACGAGATTCGGACGACCGAAATTGAACTCTCGGCGGCCCGCAGTGTGCTGGGAGTCATTCAGCGCCGGTTTGAGGGCGCCGAGAAGGAACAGAAGAATCAGACCGAACGCTTAGGGCGAGCCCGCGAGGTGCTGGTCAAGACGGGTGACGTTGTTGGGGAAAAACTGAAAGCTCGGGCTAAGGCGGGCGAGGAATTGATAGCCGCCGAGGCGGCCTTGGCGCAGGTGAAGAGTGAGGCGAAGGACGAAGATCGAAAAGCCCTGACCAATCGGGTAGAAACCGCGAAGAAACCCGCCGAGGAGACCAAGCGGGAACTGGAAACGGCGGTTCGAAAGCAATCGGTCAGCGAAGACGAATTGCGACTTGCTGAACTCGGGGTGCAGCAGAGTCGCACGGAATTTGGACAATGGCAGGAGACCCGGACGGGATTGAGTAATCGGGTGGGGACCGCGGAACAAAGTCGCACCCATTTTTTAGCTCGGCTGGCCACGAATCAGCCGTCTTCCCTCCGGGCGATTTCGGCCGATGCCCGCTGGGTGGCGACCCTCGTGGCGCCGGATCGGATTGCGCTCTGGGCGGGTTCCACCGGTGAGCCGATCGAAACGTGGGAGGCACCGAGCACCGTGGACGCTTTGGAATTTGGCACGAACCAGACCCTGCGCTTTCGCAGCGGGGATACGGTGTACGTGCGGGATTTGTTACCGCGCTGGGAACTACAGGCCGTCCTGGGTGGAGAAACTGCCCGAAGTCCTTTGGTGGATCGGGTCGGAGCCTTGGCGTATTCGCCTGACGGCCGTTGGCTAGCCAGTGGTTCGGGCGAGCCTTCTCGCAGTGGTGATGTGCAGCTTTGGGATCCGGCCAGCGGGGTTTTATTGGGAGGCTTTACCAATTTGCACAGCGACACGGTTCTTAGTCTGGCCTTTTCACCCGACAGCCGAACCCTTGCTTCGGGCGGTGCTGATCGCTTTGCCCGCCTGGTGGATCCGCGATCGGGACGATCGCTCCGGGCGCTCGAAGGTCATACTGGACATGTCCTGGCGGTGGCCTGGAAGGAGGACGAATCCACGATTGCCACCGGTGGAGCCGACCAGACCGTGAAGTTCTGGGACAGTGTCACCGGCGAAAAACGCAAACAGGCCGGAGGTTTGGAGCGCGAAGTGACCGGTGTAGTCTTTTTGAAAGGTGACCTTTGGGTTACCACGGGTAATTTCAAAGAATTGCGGGTGATCAACGAGAACGGTGAACGGGTACGGGGGTTCACGGGCTTGACGGACCTGGCGTATGCCTTGGCGGTGTCCGCTGACGGTCGGTGGGTCGCAGCCGGTGGCGAAGAGGGAGTGCTCCGAATTTGGGATCGAGAAGTCGAAGCCCCGAAGTATTCGTTTGAGGCTCCGTCTCCGGCAATTGTCACTGCCACCCAGTGAGGAAGTAAACCCCGGCAAAGCCGACGGTCTCCGCCCTCCGCCCTCCGCCCTCCGCCCTCAGCCCTCAGCCCTCAGCCCTCAGCACCGGGCTGTCGGGCGCCGGCCTTCGGCACGCCGCGCGCCGCACTCTGCACTCTGCCTGCAGCCCTCGGCCCTCGGCCCTCAGCCC
>Ga0105044_10000627_pt1 | contig 44084 bp, 36 predicted proteins | sample MAT01_FD_78092 | JGI IMG/M metagenome (GOLD analysis project Ga0105044, IMG submission 78092) | Freshwater microbial communities from Lake Fryxell liftoff mats and glacier meltwater in Antarctica - MAT-01 | ecosystem: Environmental > Aquatic > Freshwater > Ice > Liftoff microbial mat | place...
CGCAGAACTATTCGTTAATAGCTGTCATTAGAATAAATTTTATGAGATATTCCTTATTGTTGTTGACAATTCTTCTTTTTCAAGCATGTAAGAATGACAAAGTGGCACAAGCCAACAAAAAAAATCCTGTTGATACTACCAAGATTGACACCCTAAAAGAATTATCATTCAGTAAACCAACGAGTGACTTAATACCTGTAAAATTACCGCCATTTATGCCTAAGACGGCTATCGGCTTAACGGCCATTCCCGATAATACTGGCAAACATTACAACGGAATATTTAGATTACCTAGTTTGATTGAGTGGCAAGCATTCATGGCGACCATGTCCTACGCCCCCGATAAAGAACTTTTTAATAGCTTGGTTTATGATTGCAACGAACCATGGTGGAACAAAAGAGAAGTCATGAAGAATGTCAAGAGTCGCAATCTGTTGGCTTACAAACGCAGCTGGAAAGATGGCAACTGGTACTTCGCCTTTAACCCAAGAAATTACGAGGTTTATTTTTGGAAGTAGGGATTTGTAAAATTAATTCAGCTTTTATCGAAAGCAAATTTATAATAGTTTGATGATTTATTATTTTTTAGAGAGTTTGCTTGATAACTAAATGGCTAAGTTCTAGATTTCCTTCATATTTTTTTATAAAGTTCTTTTTTGGTACTTTGGTAAAAATTCCTGTGTTTTCTCCCATATTTTTCAATATCCGAATTAAAGTATCGCCTCCGAAATCAATAAAAATAGGCCTTTTTGCCTTTTGCCATGATTTCTTAGGATTTTGCCATTCAAATTGATACCATTGACTAGATGGCAATGGTTGGGGCAATTTGGAAAATATGTCAATGAGGAATCCATCTATTAATTCATACTGTGGTGTGTAAACGTGTTTACCGATAAGAATTTCGGCACCACGAGCCACTTTTTGTTTTTCTTTAAATGAATTTACAAATTTAGCACCATTTATTATCCACAACATTCTTTCCCCGTAGAATTCCTCACGTTTGGAAATGATATTTGCAGGTATAGGTGAATTTTGTAATTCGATAATTACTTCTTTTTTTGTTCTTATATCAGCAATATGTTTTTTGTTATCCTTTATTAAAATTATTTCAGAGTATTCTTTTCCAAAGACTAGTTTCCAATTTTTATGCCACTCAGTTTCAGGTTCATAATTGGGATCGCCATCATCACCTAAAGCGCAAGAGTCGCCTCTTAGATGAGCCCAATGCCAAATATTTATCTCCCCACACTTAGCAAAAACCTCTTTATTGCAAAGCGGACATAAAGCTTTTCTGTTTGGTGCTGCTTCAATTTTTTCTTGGTTTAAATATGCATACAGCATAGTATTCAAAGGATTAAATTAATTATATTTTGAAGACTGAATTCGATAAAGCAAAAACCTTAAAAATCTCTGCCTAAATATGAGAATTAATAGGAAGAGCCTTTTTCATGATTCTTGTTTTTTGATGTGGATTGCCATGGTAATGTATAATGGTGTATTTTATTGAGAAAGATCGAGTAATTGCACATAGAACCAATTTATGCCTTATTCTATTAATACATTCAATCAAACCCCTTGACATTAGCTTTAGCATCTGCTGGAATCATTTAATCCATATTTAACATCCAGAATTCCTGAATACTCCGCCTTATTTCTAACTTTGTGGCATGAAATATTTCCAACTCTTAATTGCGCTGATCTTATTCAATTGCAACACCGTTTATGCTCAATCTGCTAAGGCATCGCTGATCGGTTTTTATAACCTTGAAAACCTCTTCGATACCATAGATGCTCCTGAAGTTTTGGATGAAGAATTCTTGCCTGGTGGTAAGAACGCATGGACAGGTGCAAAATACAAAGACAAATTGCACAATATGGCGCGCGTCATATCCGAATTGGGTGCCGAAATATCTCCAGATGGAGTTGGTATTTTAGGTGTTTCAGAGATTGAGAATAGAGGTGTGCTTGAGGATTTGGTCAAAGAACCTGCCCTTATTTCACGCCAATACAAAATTGTACATTTTGACTCTCCTGATAAAAGAGGAGTCGATGTTGGACTACTGTACCAAGCAAAATATTTTACAGTTACTGGCGCTGAATCTGTTCCACTAATTATCTATGGAGCTACTGGAAACAGAGTATATACTCGCGATATTTTGCATGTTACAGGACAAATGGACGGAAATGAAGTTCATGTTTTAGTCAATCACTGGCCTTCTCGTCGTGGTGGTGAAGCTGGTTCTGCTCCCCTGCGCAATGCAGCTGCCACTAAATGCAGAATGATTTTCGATTCTTTGGCTCAAGCCAATCCTGATATTAATTTTATTGTAATGGGTGACTTCAATGACGACCCAACTGATCCAAGTCTTAAGCATTACCTAAAAGCAAAAGGCAGTGTCGAAAAGGTTAGGCCTGGTGAGCTTTACAACCCAATGCTTCCTGAATTCAAAGCTGGTCGAGGTACACTTGCACACAATGATGCTTGGAGTTTGTTTGATCAAATAGTCATCAGCTATGGTCTCCTTAAAGGAACTGGCGGTGGTTATAAACTCTATAAAACGGAAATATTTAATAAGAAATTCTTAATTCAAAAATCCGGCAATTTTGTGGGATATCCATTCCGTACCTTTGACAACAATACCTACATAAATGGATACAGTGACCACTTCCCCGTTTATCTCGTATTTACCAAGCCTCTATAATAGCTTCATTGAATACATTTGAACCATTAGTTTTAGATCCCGAATACAATGAAAACTTGTCTTGGCTTGAAAATTCGGACAAATCGATTTTTATAACAGGCAAGGCAGGTACAGGAAAATCTACATTTTTACAGCTTTTCAGACAAACGAGCAAGAAAAACATTGCAGTACTTGCACCAACAGGGATTGCTGCACTGAATGTGCAAGGACAAACCATTCACAGCTTTTTTGGATTTCCTGGACGTCTTATAACCCCAGCGGAAATTAGGAAATCAAATAGATCAGCCTTATTCAAGAAGTTGGATACTTTAATCATTGATGAGATATCAATGGTGAGGGCTGACATGCTGGATGGTATTGATAAAAGCCTCAGAATTCACCGTGGCAATGATTTGGCATTTGGTGGGGTTCAAGTGTTATTTTTTGGGGATCTTTTTCAGTTACCACCAGTTGTTGCAACAGAAGAAGAACGTTGGTATTTCAAGAATCACTACCCCAGTCCATTCTTTTTTGATTCGAATGTCATGAAATATCACCCTGGGTTTGAATACAAGGAGTTGACCAAGGTTTACCGACAGGAAGAACGTAATTTTATTTCAATATTGGACAATATTCGCACCAACTCGTATGATTGGGATGATTTGGAACAACTCAACGAAAGGGTTAAGATGCCCGAAGACAAGTCTCAAATTATAGTGTTGGCAGGAAGAAATCAAGCTGTTGAGAAAATCAATAATATTGAAATGGAGCGGTTGGTTGGTGAAGAGCGATCTTACACTGGTACTATTTCAGGCAATTTTGATGAGAAACGACTACCAACTGATTTTCAGCTTAAATTAAAGATTGGTGCAAAAGTTATGTTCGTCAAAAACGATCCCAATAAATTTTATGTCAATGGAACCTTAGGGATCATAACCGCCTTAAACAAAGACAACATCAAAGTAAAAATTCTTGACAACCAATCCAATGAAGCTGAGGTCGAAGTAACTCCTATCACATGGGAAATGTATAAATATAAAATCAATACCGATGACAGTAATAAGGTTGGTCATGAAATAACTGGAAGCTTTACACAATACCCATTGCGATTAGCCTGGGCCTTAACCATTCACAAAAGCCAGGGAAAGACCTTTGATATGGTCGGGATTGACAACAGACAAAATATGTTTGAACATGGCCAGCTTTATGTTGCACTTTCAAGGTGCAGAACACTCGGAGGAATTTACCTGAAAGCCCCCATCCAACCAAGGGATATTATTGTAAATCCATCGGTGATTGAATTCCACAACACTCATTTTTAGTTTTCGACGATTACAATAATCATTTCATCGATTTATAAGTATGGATAGGAACAATCTGATTTGTACATTTGTCCATTAGAACAAAAAGTATATGACCTTCTTTAAAAATTTGAAATCAATTTTCGTGCACCAAGACCCTAACGCGGACTCTGCCACAACTATTGAACCCTCAGTAAAAACAGGTCCTTCGTTATCCGGTCCATCTCCGATACCTACCACCAATACGTTTGTAACACCTACTTACAGTTCTGGTAACCCAGACGAAAAATATACAAATATTCTATTGGAAGCTTTGGGGGCACAAAACATTGATGGCTTCGATTATATGGAATTTAGGCAATCGGTCAAATCATTGGTTAAAATGACTATGGATGAGGCTACTCGCTATCAGTCGGCTTTTGCAGTTGCTCAAACTATGGGTGCAACCACGAACAAAATTTTAGAATCAGCCAAACATTATCTAGATGTACTCAATGCTGAAAATGCCAAATTCAACGAATCTTTAGCCATTCAGAAAAAGAAACAAATAGCTGATAGAGCAAATGAAAAGCTCAACATAGAAGGTTCAGTTAAACAAATGGAATCCCAGATAGCAGAACTGGCAAAAAGAATTGCTGAAGAAAAAACAAAATTACAAAGTATTCAGGAAGCCGTAGGTAAAGCTGAAACCAAAATCTCAGAAACTTCTGGAGCCTTCAAAGCAAGCTATGAGTTCATTCAGACAGAAATTCAGGGTGATATTAATAAAATCAAACAATACTTAAAATAGTAAGAAAACATGGCGAATTTTGAACCTAAGAGTTATTGGCAGAAACCGGAAGGAGTAACAGGCTTGTTATTCATGGCTGGATTGGCATTGGGTGGCGGTTACTTGTTGTACAAAACACTACCTATACTAATTAGCTTAGCTTCCAATTTGTTGTACTTGAGCGCAATGGCTATTGCTTTAGCGGCTCTAATTTATATGGTTTTGGATCCAAGAATGCGGAATCTGTTTTTTTACTCCTATAAGAACATCATGCGCTGGATTACGGGCATATTTGTTCAAATTGACCCCATCGGTATTCTGAAAAGCTATATTGATAGCTTGGAGGACAACTTATCCAAAATGTCGAAGCAGATTGGTAAGTTGAGGGGACAGATGCATAAATTGCGTGAAATTATTTTCAATAACAAGCGTGAAATTGAAAGCAATTTAAACATGGCTTCTCAGGCAAAAGATACCAATAAGCAATCCATCATGATTTTGAAATCAAGGAAAGCTGGTAGATTGCAAGATTCAAACATGAAATTGGAGGATCTCTACAAAAAAATGGAAATCCTATATCGGGTTTTAGCTAAAATGTATGAGAATTCTGAAATTCTTAAGGAAGACATCAAAGATCAAGTAGAAGTAAAAACACAGGAGCGTGAAGCGCTTATGGGTGGACATTCAGCAATGAAATCTGCCATGAGTGTTATATCTGGTGATCCTGACAAGAAGCAAATGTTTGACATGGCTTTGGAAGCAATAGCGGACGATGTCAGCAAAAAAGTTGGCGAAATGGAACGATTTATGGAGGTTTCAAGTGGATTTATGGATAGTGTTGACCTTCAAAATGGCATATTTGAAGAGGAGGGTTTGAAGATGCTTGAAAAGTGGGAAAAGGAAGGTACTTCTCTGCTTTTGGGTGATGCAAAAGAGTTGATTTTAAAAGATTCTAAGGATGATTCCCAACAACTAGATCTCAATGCGCCGATGAAACATGCTGAACTCCAAGGCCGAACCAATCAATACGATTCATTATTCGATTAATAATAAAACAAACTAAAAACTATGGCAAGGTTAACTACTTTTTCTAAAATAATCATCACTGCCCTTATTTTGGGTGTGGTGTTTTTTGCGGCCAGGTATTTCATCAACAATACGGAATATGGTAAGGAATTAAAAACGCAAGGAGATCAGCAACTTAAGGAAAATGGCAATGGCGTTTTCTCAGGTAGTTCGTCTAAATCGGATGATGTAATCACTGTTCAAATGTTTACATGGGGAGGTTATGCTCCCGGGGTTTATTTCAATGAAGGAGTTGAAGCTTCAGAAAATAGTCGTTTCTTCAAAGAATATGGCATTAAAGTAGAATTCAAATTGATAGACGATTTCGATGCAAGTCGTAATGCATGGAAAGCAGATCAAGTGGATTTGCTGGGCAATGAAGTCAGTGCAATGGCAACAGAAATGGAAGGTTTAGGTTCTTATAATCCTCAAGTGGTATTGCAATGTGATTGGTCTCGTGGAGGAGATGCAATCGTTGCTAAAAGAGGAATCAACACATTCAATGATTTGAAAGGAAAATCAGTGGCCGTTACGCCAAGTACACCCTCAATGACCTTCCTATTATGGATGCTCGAAGCAGCTAATTTGAAATTATCAGATGTGAAGGTGAAGGAAGTTCCAAGTGCAATTGATGCCGCCACTGCATTCAAAAGCGGCCAAGTAGATGCTGCGGTAGTTTGGAGCCCAGATGATGATATTTGTGTGCGTGAAGTAGCAGGCTCCAAAGTGCTTCAAAGCACCCGTCAAGCTTCTAATATCATTGCCGATGTTTACATGGCAAAGAAATCATACGTCGATAAGAATTCAGCCAAACTAGCTAAGTTTTATGAAGGTTGGATGAAAGCCGCAGCAGAAATCAATACCTCTTCTACTGCAAGAGCAAAGGCAGCAAGGTTGATGGCAAAAGCGACAACACTTTCTGAAGCTGATATGGCAGCCAGTATCAATAACGTTCGTTTGACCACACATGGTGACAATATGAATTTCTTTGGCAAAAATCCCGATTTCAAAGGAATAACAGGCGAGTTTCTTTACACCAAAATGGGAAATATTTATCAAAACCTAAACATGGCTCCAGCCAATCGCCCCAATTGGCGCGTTATGGCGTATGGTGCTGCAATGAGTGCTGCTAATTTACCTACAGGACCAGGGTTTGATCCAGAAGGGCAAAAAGCTTTTGCTGCCCCTACTCAGGCTGATAAAATGAGTCAAGAACTTTCTGCCAAGCCAGTTTCAATTTCATTTGCATCCGGTCAGTTCAAGTTGGATGAAAATTCTAAAACTTTGATCGACCTTCAATTTACAGATATTGCCAAGGCTTTTAGTAATACAAGAATTAGAGTCGAAGGCAATACTGACAACGTAGGAAGTGCCAGTTTGAATCAAAAACTGAGTACACAGCGTGCCCAGTCTGTTGCAGATTATTTGGTATCACAATATGGTATGAGTCGCAATAGAATTGTGGTTGTTGGCAATGGTCCTAAAAATCCAATTTCTGGTTGTGAATCAAATGCTACCACTGAATGTAAAGCAAAAAACCGAAGAACTGAGTTCCAATTGATCAATTAATTAGATTATGGCTGATGTTTTGAGTTTAAGAGGGCATCTTTCAAACAGAAAAGAGTGGATACTCACGTTTGTTGGGATATTTGCTTTGATTCTCTTTTGGTACCTACTTACCGCTGGTTCAGATCCATTGGTGAACACCAATATTTTACCAAAGCCCTTGGATGTATTTAAGTCTTTTGGGCAGTTGATCAATGAGAATTCGTTGTTCAAAAATATTTGCTTTTCTCTTGGACTCAATATACTTGGTTATACCGAAGCAATTTTCATAGCAGTTCCACTTGGTTTTCTGATTGGTTTGTTTCCAACTATCCGTGGCTTGTTTCAACACCATATTGATGCCATTCGATATTTGCCATTGACCGCACTTACCGGCATATTTATACTTTGGTTTGGTCTGGGCATTGAAATGAAAGTCCATTTTCTTGCTTTCGGTATTTTGATCTATTTGTTGCCTGTTGTTGTTCAAAGAATTGATGAAGTAAAAGAAGTTTACCTATTGACAGTCTATACTTTAGGAGCTAATACTTGGCAAACTATCCGAACAGTTTTCTTTCCTTCAGTTATTTCTCGACTTTCTGATGATATTCGGGTTTTGACTGCAATCAGTTGGACCTATATCATCATAGCGGAGGCACAAGGTAATGAAGGAGGAATTGGTGGACTTATATGGCGTGTGGGGCAAAGACAAGGACGCTATGATAAAGTGTTTGCTCTGCTTGTAGTGATTATGATTATTGGTTTTCTACAGGATAAAATGTTCTCCTCGCTTGATAAGAAATTCTTTCCTTTCAAATATGATGGACTTTTGGACAAAAAGCAGAATTCTAGTAAGAGTCAACTGTCGAACTTTTTCATATTGGCCCTAAATGCTTTTTATTGGCTGTTTTTAGCAATTTATACGGTATTATTCATCAACGAATTTATACCAATTTTATCAGAAATTCCCATACTAACTGATTTGTTTGGTGGTACAGTTTGGATCATTCATTTCTACTTCTTACTTCTACTCGGCTATGAAATCTATCAATTGATCTACACCAAGAAGCAAAAATGAAGTTCTTCAAAGATTTAGAAAAGCAATTAGAACCTGAGATCGAAAAGATTCTGGATCACAAATTCTTAAAAAGGATCAGTTCAGGCGAATTGAGTCTAAATCAATTACAGTACTTTGGTTTGCAATATTGGCATTATTGTCGGGCTTTTCCTAAATTTTTGGCAGCCGCAGCTTCCAATATTGAAGATGACATCACTAGAATGCCTTTAATTGAAAATCTTTGGGAAGAACATGGCAGTGGTAAAATTCGTAAATCTCATAGAAATTTATATTATAAATTCCTTTTGGGCTTAGATTTAATGCCTGAAGAAATAGAAGTATCAATACCACTTAAATCAACAACCACCTGCATTAATGTGATGTTGAAAGTTTGCAAATCAGATAATTTCCTGACCGCTTTAGGTGCATTGGGTCCTGGTACAGAGTTTTTTACCAACCAAGAATACAGTATTATCTATGACGGATTGATGAAGTCTCCCGATGTGACCAGTCGAGAAGCTATTTTTTGGAAAGAACATATCAGTTTAGATGAAGAACATTATAGTGAAATGATAAGTGTGTTATTTCCTTGGGCAAGAGACATTTCAAGCCAAGAAAGCATAACCAAAGGAGCTCTTCTAGCCATCGAAGCAGAAATTCTTTTCTGGGATGGCATAGAGGCAGAGTTACCTCAAAACTAAAAACTATGAGCAACATAATAGAATTGACAGGAGTCAAACAAACCTACGATGAAGGGCGTGTTGTAGTCTTGGACGATTTAAATTTCAGCATTGTTGATAAGCCTGCTCAAGGACAATTTGCAGTAATACTAGGTATGTCAGGTTGCGGCAAATCTACCTTATTGCGCTATATTGCAGGTTTGCAACAGCCTACTGAAGGGGAGGTTCTACTTCAAGGTAAAAAAGTTGGGCCGGACAACAGAGCCAGTATGGTATTTCAAGAGTATTCATCTCTACCATGGATGACGGTTGAACAAAACGTTGCATTGGCGCTTCAATTCAAAGGTATCGAGTACAAGGAAAGAATGGAAAAAGCACATGAAATGATCAACATGGTCGGTTTGAGTGGGCATGAAAAGAAATACGCTCAATACCCTACTCTGTCTGGCGGACAATTGCAAAGAGTAGCTATAGCAAGAAGCTTATTGGCTAATTCGGATGTTCTACTAATGGACGAACCATTTGGTGCATTGGACATTAAGACTAGGCTGCAAATGCAGGAATTATTGACTGATATTTGGCGAAAATTCAATTCTACTATTGTCTTTGTAACCCATGATATTTCGGAAGCAGTATTTCTTGCAGATGAAATTTATATCATGAAATCACCACCCTCTAGAATAGTTAAACAGATCGCTGTAGATTTACCGCTGGAAAGAAACAAAGAACTTAAGCGTCATCCTCGATTCATTGAATTGGTGCAGCAAGTTGAAGATGCAATGGTTGAAGTAACTGACATGAAATAAAAGACTGGATGCAGGTGAAAAATTTAAAGTTCACGATTCTTGCAATGTTTGTATGTCAATTGGCGCAAGGTCAACAGTTGATATCCAATATATTTTCAGCAGGAAATATAGGAACTGGTTATGCTAGCGGTGGTTTCAGTGATTACCGGAGCATGGGTTTCAATCCAACTGCAATAGCCAACATTAAAACACTTCAAGGAGGAATAACTGCCGATAGAAGATTTGTCACAGCGGAGCTTCAAAATATAAATGCTGGACTGGCCATCCCATTAAAGAACTCTGGTATGGGAATAACTGCCCAATCATTTGGTTTTGACTTGTATCGCGAATCCTTGATTCAATTATCTTATGGTCGAAAATTAACAAAGTTCTTAAGCATTGGAGCAGGCTTCCAATATCTCAACGTCAATATTAGAGATTATGGACAAAAATCCATTCCAGGTTTCCAATTGGGTTTGGATGCACGTGTCAATTCCAATCTCAGATTATATACCACTGTACAAAACCCAAATCGTCCCAAATTCAGTGAAGAACAAAGGTTGCCAGCTATTTTAGCTTTTGGTGGCGTATATACTGCCAGCAACAAACTGAGTGTGGTTGGTGAGATTGTCAAAGTTTTGAATCAGAAACAAGATTTCAGGTTTGGCATAATTTATCAACCTTATCAACTTTTATCTGTACGTGCAGGTGCCCACACCTATCCGGCTGAGGCCACTTTCGGATTCGGATTGAGGATTATGAAGACCCTAATTTTGGATACTTCTGCTGCCTGGCATAATACACTTGGCTTTACGCCAGCCCTTGGCTTATCATACGGTTTATGAAGCCAGTAATACTTATCACTTGTCCTACTGAACTGGAATTGGCCTATATTTTCTCCTCCAAGTTAGAGTCTGATAAATTCGATATACATTATTTGGTAAGTGGCGTTGGCGTCCCTTCCACGGTATTTTCTTTAACCAAAGCTATTCTTTCACTGAAACCACAGTTTGTTTTTCAGTTAGGTATTGCTGGAAGTTATGACAATTCTTTGAATTTGGGCGAAATTGTGGAGCTCCGTTCTGATACCTATGCAGGTTTGGGTGCAATAGATGCAGATGGGCGGTTTATGAAGCTATCAGAATTAAATCTTACGGAGAAAACAAGAGGATTTCAATTTCATGATGAATTGACCAATCCCCAATTAGTTTTCAATAAAAACTTACGCTCGGTAAATGCACTTACAGTGAACAGCGCTTCTGGGGAATCAAAACAAATTATTCAACTGATGCAAAACTACCCTTTGGCTCAAATTGAGACCATGGAATCTGCACCAGTTTTTAGTTTATGCATGGGTCAAATTCCTTTTTCTTGCGTGAGGGCGATAAGCAATAAAGTAGAGCCAAGGGACCGTTCAAAATGGCAAATCCCACTTGCGCTGGGCAATCTTTCGGAATTCTGCCACAATCAATTACCAGAATTCCTTGAAACATTGTAAAATGAAAAGTTGGTGTAGGCTTTTTGGTTCCTATTACTTCATAAAATTAGGTGCCACTACCAGATCTTTACTTCCTGGTGTATGAACATAGAATCCTTCGCCTGATTTTACACCCAATTTACCGGCTGTGACCATGTTGACCAATAATGGACATGGAGCATATTTGGATTGACCAAATCCATTCTGCATGACTCGCATTATAGCCAAACAATTATCCAAACCAATAAAATCGGCAAGTTGTAATGGACCCATTGGATGAGCCATTCCTAGTTTCATGACCGTGTCAATTTCTTCAACTCCACCTACTCCCTCGTGCAGGCTAATTATTGCTTCATTGATCATGGGCATCAAAATTCTATTTGCAACAAAACCAGGGTAATCATTCACTTCAACTGGTACCTTCCCCAAAGATTTGGAAAGATCCATAATGGCATTGGTTGTTTCATTACTTGTAGTATAACCTCTGATAATTTCAACCAATTTCATAACAGGCACAGGGTTCATAAAGTGCATTCCGATTACTTTATCACCTCGCTTGGTAGCTGCAGCAATCTCAGTAATAGAGATAGATGAAGTATTGGTAGCTAAAATTGTATTTGGCCCGCATGTCTGATCCAAGTCAGCAAATATTGTTTTTTTAAGGGTGCTATTCTCCGTAGCTGCTTCAATGACCAAATCCGCACTTGAAACTGCCTCCCCCAAATTGGTAAATGTCCTTAAATTATCGATAGTTGCAGCCTTTTGATCCTCAGTCATACTTGCCTTTGCAACCATTCTATCCAAGTTCTTGTTGATATTGGCCATTCCTTTTTCAAGTGCAGTTGAAGATACGTCTACCAATCTTGTTTCATAACCATTCATCGCAAACACATGGGCAATGCCATTTCCCATTGTTCCAGCGCCAATAACAACTATTCGTTTCATTTTTTTTGTTCAATTATTAAGTTGTAAAGATAATACCTTTCTATCTTAGGCTTATGAAATACGTTAGTGCGGTCTTCTTTTTTTTTATTTGTCTCAATTTGAAGGCGCAAAATGAGGATTCTTTGGAATACTGGCGTAAATCTATTGAGTTAGATGAATTCATGGTAACGGCTCCCCGTTCAAGCTTTGATATAGATTTTTTCATAAAACTAATGTTGAAAGACTCCAGTTTGCTAAAAGCATTCCAAGAGCTAAAATTTAATAACCACAATGCCTACCATCATTGCACATTGCATGATAAGAAGTGGATCAAAAAAGAGGAATTAGAAGGAAGAACCAATCACCAATTCAACTACGGTTGTGGAGATACCAAATGGCTAGATCTGCACACTTCTAAGAATTATTACAAAGATAAACGGGAGCCACGTTCTTTTACAGCCAAGATGTATGAAAAGGTATTTGTAAGGATTGGTAGGTTTTGTTCTGAATTAATAAATCAAAAATCGAATAATAAACAATTGTATTACAGCGAATTAAAAAATTTTGTTTTCAGACCCGGACACAATTCCAACATCCCATTTATTGGTCGAAAGCTTGCTGTTTTTTCAAATGAAATGCGAAACGCATATCACTTTAAATTGGGAAGGAAGGAGGAAAATGGGACATTTAGTTATGTCTTTGAAGTCACGGAAAAGGAAAAATACTTTTTTACTCAAACCGTTATCAAAAAAATGGTTACCGTTTTTGATGCCTCAACACTAGAAGTCAAAAGCAGAACCTTAAATGCAGCCTACTCCAACAGCTTGTACAGCTTTGATGTCAATATGAGGTTGGAACTTAAAGAAATCAATGGGAGTTATCTTCCCTCCAGAGTTTCTTACCGAGGATGGTATGATGTAGCTTTCAAACCCACTGAACGAGCTACCTTTGAAGTGAAATATTTTTACCAATAATGGAATATACTTTAATTGTCGAAAGTGGAGCTACTAAAACAGACTGGATTTTTGTAGCTGATAATGGCAGTCTCCAACAGTTAAGTGGAAATGGTTTGAATCCGGTTTATCAATCAGTAGAACACATTACACAAGAAATTTCTCAAGTATTGGTTAACGCTGAATTGGCTAACCAAACACATTCAGTTTACTACTACGGATCGGGATGCGGCAGTTCTATTCGCCAAGCAATTATATCAAAAATTCTTGGCATCTTTTTTCCCAAAGCAAAGATAGAAGTTCATCATGATCTGTTGGCGGCGGCCAGGGCAACTTGTATCAACACTTCGGGTATTGCATGCATTTTGGGAACTGGATCCAATTCCTGCTTTTTTAATGGTACTGATATTGCCGATCAGTTCCTCAACCTTGGGTATTTAATGGGTGATGAGGGAAGTGGATTCTACTTGGGAAAATTATTGGTTCAAGCTTATGCTTACCGTGAATTGGACGATGAACTAACGAAAGCCTTTGAAACATTTCAAGACACCACAAAACTGATTGATAATATTTATGGAGATGCACCCAATGTATTCTTGGCTAGTCTTACGCCTTTTTATCTTCAACATTACCAAAATCCTATTATCAAATTATTGATTCGTAAATCATTTAAGGATTTTATTCATTTCAACTTACTAAAGTATGCGAATGTAACTGAGTATCCTATCCATTTTGTCGGATCTATAGCACAGTTATTTAGGAATGAATTGATGGAACAATTGCAACTTGAGGACCTTCAGCTTGGCATAATTATCCAAAAACCAATTGGCAAGCTCGTTCAATATCATACTGGCTTCGACCTTAGTTCCAATCTCAACCAATAGATCATGGCTAATGCTACCAACCACTGAGGAAAACGAATAATCATTTCACTAAATAATCTGATTGAAAATTGAAAGATTGGATCACCCATATATTGAATACCAATTCCACGGCCAAGCATAGCGCAAAAACCCCATACAGCCATATAATATAAACCATAAAGACGCAGTCTTGGAACCAATAGCAGTAATGAGGCAATTACGTCACCGTAACCTACAATTTGGAGAAATAATTTAGCCATACCCTCACTACAATTAAAACTATTGATTGCCAGATCAACCCAGTTACCGGGTAAGGGTAAATACCCCATTGCATATATTCCATGACCTATGAAAGTTGATGCCAAACCTAAAAATATCCAATTTTGAAAGTTGTACCATTGTGTCCAATGAAGTAAAAATGCTAGCGGAAGCATCCAGTGCAAACACAATTCCATTAACTGTGGAATACTCCAGAAGTAGTCTTTCCAGTATGCAAATGTTATAGCAAACAGCAGAAAAACGGCAATAATTGTTGCTATCCTCAGTAAGTTATTCTTGTTGTCAGGACGAATTACCCATACAATAGATAAAATCATGAAGATGCTCAAGACACGAATCAGAAGAAAAATATGTTGGTCGGATGCAAAAGTATTGGCATAATATTCCCAGGTACAACCAAGTTGTTCAACGATAGGCTTAAGTAGTGCTTCATCCCAAATTAGCACTCGATAGGGTAAATCACTGAACCAATGTTGCAAGAATCGGCCTAAAAATATAGCAATTAAGCTCACTTGAAAAAGCCTAAAAACTCTGCTGGGTATAAATGAAAAATCAGAAACACGCATCAGGAAACTTTATGCATTAGATAAGCCTTCAGAAACCCATCTATATCACCATCAAGAACAGCATCAGTATTGTTATTGATAAAATTGGTTCTATGATCTTTGACTCTGCGGTCATCAAGAACATAACTTCGAATTTGGCTACCCCATTCATTCTTCATTTTCTGAGCTTCAATTGCGTCTCTAGCTTCAAACTGACGTTGTAGTTCCAATTCATAGAGTCTAGATTTCAGAACTTGAAGTGCTTTCTCTCTATTTTGATGTTGTGAACGCTCTTGCTGGCATTCAACAGCTATTCCACTTGGTAAATGTCTTACTCTAACTGCAGATTCGGTTTTGTTGACATGCTGACCTCCAGCTCCACTTGCGCGAAAAGTATCCCATTCTATATCAACGGGATTGATTTCGATTTCGATACTATCATCAACCATTGGGTGGACATAGACTGAAGCAAAACTTGTCATCCGCTTTCCTTGAGAATTATATGGTGAAATACGGACCAAACGATGAACACCGTTCTCTCCTTTCAGCAATCCAAAAACATAATCTCCAGTTATTTCGAGTGAAACGGACTTGATACCAGCCACATCACCCTCCTGAATACTTAGTTCTGAACATTTAAAATCATTGCGTTGTGCCCACATCGTGTACATGCGCATGAGCATTTGTGCCCAATCACAAGCTTCAGTTCCACCTGCTCCCGCATTGATTTCAATGATACAATTCAGCTCATCCTCTTTTTTATTCAAGGTAGAACGGAATTCCATGTCTTCCATAACCGCTAAAGCTATGTCATATTGCTCATCAACTTGTTCTGCGGTGACTTCTCCTTCTTTTTGAAACTCAAATAGGACTTCTAGGTCCTCGACTTCTGAAGCTCCTTTTTGGAAACTTTCCACCCATTTTTTATTGAGTTTGAGTTCCTTCAAAGTAGCTTCAGCTGCCACAGGATTATCCCAAAAATTGGGATCAAGAGAAAGTTGACTTTTCTCCTCTATTAATATTTCGCGTTGAGCGACGTCAAAGATACCTCCTAAGCAAGTCCAATCTGGACCTAAGTTCATTCAATTGTTCAATTGTCATGAATACTTTTAATTATTTACCTGAAACTGGTTTTTCGATCTGCATGTAAAAATATAGGGTTGCATTTGGTGCGATCTTTTCACCTGCACCTTGTGCCCCATAAGCCAAATTAGCAGGGATAACTGCTGTAAGACTTGAACCTTGAGGAACTAATTGCAATAGCTCATCCCAGCCTGGAATAACTTGACCTTTTCCAACAGCGGTGCTGAAGGTTTGTCCACGACTGAAGCTGTCATCAAAGACTTCCTTGTTGTCAGTCATGCCGATGTAATGAACATTTACTGATTCACCAGATTTAGCAACTGGAGCATTACCATTTTCATGCAAGATGTATTTAATACCTGATGCTGTTGTTTTCATGCCAGATACAGTTCCAGCAGATTTCAATTCATCAATCATTGTTCCCATTGTTTTGATGCGTGATTCACGAGTCAAGAAAAGAGTCTTTTTTTCTTCATCAACTGCATCTTTTCCAACTCTCTTAATGATACGCATTGCAGTCTTAACCTTGTCGCCTTTCTTAAGAGGAACTTGATTTTGAAAAACTGTATCCGTTTCAAAGGTTTGAATAATATAAGCGCTGTCACCTTCAAAGATGGCAGAAATCATATCAAATACAACTGGTTTTTTGCCTTGGAAAACCTCGTACGGAGGGATAACCATTGAACCTGCATAAGCCGGGCCTGTAGCTGAGTCATTCAAATAAACGGTACCAACATAGTAGATTTTATCTCCAGTCTTAATACTGTCTTTTTTGCCTTTTGACTCCACGATAGTCAGGTCTAACCCATCGGCTAAATTTCTGGAAGAACCTGTTCCTCCTGCTGCACCATTTTTACATTGGGTCATTGAAAAAATGGCAGCGATTGTTAAAAGTGAAATGTAGAATTTCATGAAATTGTTTTTTGCGCTTTAAAATATTGTGGTAAAATTTCTTTAAACTTCTTTACTACGGCAGGCAAACTACTGTATAAGGCTCCACCAGAAGCATTTTTGTGTCCACCACCTTTAAAGTGGTCTCTACAAATTTCTTGAACAGATATATCGCCCTTACTGCGTAGGGAAAGTTTAACTATACTGGGCTGCTCGGTTATAAAAGCAGCAATTTTTATGTCTTTTAACATCAAAAGGTAATTTACAATACCTTCAGTATCGCCTCTCTGAATCTCAAATTTATGGTAGTCTTCTCTACTCAATGTTATCAAGCCAGTATTATATTCTGGTATGATCTCCATTTTTTCCCAAAGACAGTATCCCAAGAGCTTTAAATATTTCTCCTCGAGGCAATTGAATATCAAATCCTGAATAGTAGAATCATCCAAACCCAGTTCTAAAAGAGAGGCAACTTTTCGAAATAAATCAGGATGTGTTCCATATCTAAATGAACCGGTATCTGTTACTATCCCAGTGTATATGCAATTAGCAATATCGATGCTTATGGGTTTCATAGAACCACTTAGGCCAATAATAAAATCGAAAACAATTTCAGAAGTGCTACTTGCCGATGTGATTGATATGATTTCGTCAGCAATTGGTTCAGGGTCCAAATGGTGATCCAACATGATCTTTGGACATGAATTTGCCTTAACTGCATCACCCATTTTGTCAATCCTTTCCAATGAATTAAAATCCAATAAAAATATAACTTGGGCTTTTTGAATAGCGTTTAAAGATGCTTCAGGCATCAAATCATAAGTTAAGGTTTTTTCTACCTTAGGCATCCAAGAAAAAACTTTTGGATACTCAGATGGATATATGATTTTTACGTTATGAAAACTTTGCTCAAGAAACAGCTGCAACGCAAGGGTAGATCCAATAGCATCACCATCGGGGTTACGGTGCGATAAGATTACCACATCCTTTGGGGACTCAAGCCACTTTTTTATCTTTGTATAATCTGCCACCTTTTTCTTTAAAGACGCGCAAAGTTACTTCTTTTCATGATATACACCAAATCAAAATGTAAGACATTGAAAAGCGAGCTTTAAAATTAATAAATCATCATATTGTTGGTAGGTAGCGATATTATTTAGTGTGCAATTTTGCTTTGTTACCATCATACTTCTGCTACTTTTGCATCAATGAAAAGTATATGGGCACTTAAGGCAGCTTCATTATTAATTATAACTTGTTTTGTTTACAGTTGGTGGCAGGCCGCTCCCGGTATAGATGATGCTTGGCTGGGTGAGCATGCTTATTGGTTGGCACAAAAAGGCTTTGTAAAGTCCGAGTTGATGCACGGAATAACGGGCCAGGAAAATAGACACATTGTTCACCATAAGTTTTTTACTATCATTGGTGCTTTGTTTATCAAATTATTTGGATTTTCCAGTGCTGTTCTCAAAAGTATCAGCCTTATAAGTTTAATCGCATTCTTAGTTGTTTTTCTTAGGCACATTTCTAAAAACATCGGAATATTATACGCTCACCTTGGATTTTTCCTTGTTTTGGTCAATTCTCTGGTTTTCGAGTTTGGCTTCATGTATAGACCGGAAATTCTGGTTATGGCTTTGGGCTTTGGTTCCTATTTGCTCCTTAATTTTAGTATGAGGTCAACTGCTTCCAGTAAGCATGTTTTAATTGCGGGATTTTTGGCTGGATTAGCTGCTTCAACGCATTTGAATGGATTAATTTATATCGGAGCTGGAGCGGGAATATTACTTTGGTTTAAGTCATATAAAAGAATACCTGGCTTCCTTTTAACCTCAATACTAGGCTTTTCGGTTTATTTCTTTGACTTTACAAAAGAGTTTAATTATAATTATTGGTTGTATCAAATCAATGACTCTCCAGCTATATACCAGGATACATCCATGCCTAGTATACTACATCTGCTGAAGAAAATACTTGATGAACAAATGCGATTTTTTCACAGTCCAAAGGAGGTTTTCTTTAGTACTTTGATTTTGTTGTCTATTATTTTAAACAGAAAAGAAATGATGAAGCATAGGATTCTGATGCTTTATACCGGCCTTTTAATATTAGGACTTTCTATTCTTTCTGTCAACAAAACGAGTAAGTATTTACTACTTTATTTGCCATTTTTGTTGCTTCTATTCATTCATTCATTTCATGATATTTTCCAAGGCCTCGTTACAATTAACCCAAACAAGTTAAAAAGGAGAGCCATAATTTTGGCAATTGTCATATACGTTTTTTCTAATTTTTATTATGACTTTCAGATTGCCCAAAATAAATTTAACCCTCAAGTTTATAGAAATTTGTCACTAAAATATATCAAGGAAAACACACTTCAAATAAATATACTGGCTCCAATGACCTACATATTTAATGAAATTAAGTACTTCAATAGAATTCAAAGTGATTTAAGCTATGCCGATTTGCAGCAAAACAGCAAAGCCCATAAAAAAATTAATTTTTTGAGTTATGCCAACAATCTAAATATGGATTACCTGTTTATTTCAGATGAATATGCCGAAAGATTTGGCATAAAAAATTCCTCAAGCGATCAATTAGGGCAATACAAATACCAAATAGTTGGTGTTGAAGGTGGCATTACAATCCTAAAGAAAATGAAATAATTTTCATGCTCCCTAATTCTATTGTTTTATTACTTTTTAGGTATAAGTATTTCCATTATCTATTTCAAACTGGAGCAGGTACAAATCTAAGGGTATTTTTTTCATGTTTAGCATGAAAATACTTTCCTTTGGATCTATTATTTCTGCCTGAATTTCACGACCACTTATGTCTGTCAAATTCCGTTGACGAGTTGAAGCCCTTTGGTCATTCAGTTGGATTTGAAGAAAATTCTGATCATTAGAAATGGGATTTGGGAAAACATTTAAACTTTTAAGGGGGAACTGGTAATAATACTACTTATAGAGATCTCTTTTGTTCCCATAAAAAGAAAAAATAAAAGATAAAATTAGTTAATTAATTGCAAATTACGCAACCTAATCAGCCGGCTTGAGGTTCAAGCACATAACTTTGTATCAACTTATAATAATTAAAACCTAAATAGCAATGTCAGGAAAAAGAACTTTTACGATGATAAAGCCAGATGCAGTGAAATCTGGGCACATTGGGGCAATATTAAACCATATCAACCAGGCTGGATTTCGAATTGTAGCACTTAAGTACTCGCGTTTATCATCTGAAAAAGCAGGTGAATTTTATGAAGTGCACAAGGAAAGGCCCTTTTATGGAGAATTGGTAGATTTCATGTCATCAGGTCCTATAGTTGCAGCAATCTTAGAAAAAGAGAATGCAGTCGAGGATTTCCGTAAATTGATCGGTGCTACCAACCCTGCTGATGCGGCCCCGGGTACAATTAGAGCGCTTTTTGCCAAAAGTATTGGTGAAAATGCGGTTCACGGTTCAGATTCTGATGAAAATGCTGCTATCGAAGGAGCTTTCCATTTCGCTGGAACTGAAATATTTAGATAGTATTTTTCTCTAAGCAATAAAAAAAATCCTGAGCTACAAAAGCTTGGGATTTTTTGTTTGGCTAAAGTTGAACCAATGTAATTCCTACTCCTCCGAACTCTTCATCAGGATGATAGACTTTGGTAACATCTTTGTATTCTTTGAGTTTGGCGTGTACCGCTTTCTTCAATATCCCATCTCCCCTTCCATGTAATATTCTCAAATGTTGTACGCTATGAATCAGCGCATTATCTACAAATGATTCAAGTACCTTTAAAGCTTCATCTTTTCGCATACCTCTTAGGTCAACTTTAGATTCTACTTCAGCAATTCGATTGATATCTGTGTAGCTTACTGATTTTTTTTCAGGTACTGAATCTTTGTTAACTAGGCTCACGTCTGTGATTTTTACGGACACCAATAGATCCCCAAGCTTGACTTGGACTTTGTTTTTATCAATTTGGGTGATTTCACCAACAGCACCACCTGTTTTTATTCGAACGAAGTCACCTTTTTGCAAAGGTTTTGAACCTGCCCCCTTAACAAGATCCTGAATTACTTCTTTCTCAAGCACTTGTCTTTCAATTTCAGTTTTCTTTTGTTCCTCTCTAAATTTAGCTGATATACTTGCAATCTTTTCTACATTTTTCTCTTCTCTAAGTTCTTTTAACAACTTATCAATTTCCTTGCTTTCTTGAAATTTCTTTTGAAGGGTAGTTTCCTTTTGTTCTAATTTGAATTTCTTTTTGTTGAGTTCAAGACTTTTTTGTAATTCATCATAAGAACGAATAAGTCTTTCTAATTTTTCTTCTTTCTTATTTACCTCATTGGCTTGCTCTTGAAGTCTGACCAATTCTTGCTGTAGGTCAATCAATATGTCTTCAATAGCATTTTCTTTCTGACCACTTTGATTGAGCGCATAATCCATCACATCTTGAGGAAAACCCATTTTTCGGGTAATTTCATAAGCATAGGAGGATCCAGGTCTGCCAGCCAAAAACTTATAACTAGGTTGCAACAGTTCTTTGTCAAAATGCATTGCGCCGTTGAAAATTCCCTTAGTTTTATAGGTAAACACCTTTAGATTTCCATAATGTGTTGTCATTACTGCAAATACACCTTTTTCATGCAAATTTTTTAAAACTGCTTCTGCGATAGCACCTCCCATTCTCGGATCAGTTCCACTTCCAAATTCATCTATTAGTATCAATGTTCTGTCATTGGCTATCTGCATGAATTGCGCCATATTCCTAACTTTTCCTGAATAGGTGGACAAATCATCCTCAAAGCTTTGCAAGTCACCAATATCTGCACAAAGTTTGTCAAAAACACCCATTTCACTATACTTGTCCATAGGAACCAAGAAGCCACTTTGCATCATCAGTTGAATCAAACCAATACTTTTCATAAGTATCGACTTACCTCCTGCATTTGGTCCACTGATAACCAGAATATGATTGTCACGATCAAAATGCAGATCAAAAGGGACGGTTGTTTTACTTAATGATTTGTTCTTCAATAACAACAAAGGATGCCTTGCGTTTTTGATGTTGAATTGTGGTTTTTGTTTCAACTGAGGAATTTCAGCATCCATATCCACGGCCAATTTAGCCTTGGCGTGGATTACATCAAACAAAACCAACAATTCAAATTGTCTTGTAAGCTCTAAGTGGTTGGCACTTAAAAATTGGCACAATTCCTTTATTACTCGATATATTTCACGCCTTTCTTCTTGCTCTAAATCAAATAATTCATTGTTTGGCTCTATAACCTCTTCGGGTTCGATGTAAACCATTTTGCCTGTTGCCGACTCATCATGTAGAATACCCTTAACTTGCTTTTTGAACTCACTCATCACAGTCAAGACCCTTCGGCCATTTCTGATACTTTCAAGATTTTCAGCCAGAATTCCTTTTGCTTTATAAGTGTTCAAAGCAAAACGAAATTGTTTTTCAACGACCTGTTGTTTTGAACCTATTCTTTTCCGAATTTTTACCAGTTCTTCTGAGGCATCTGAACGCACTTCTCCTTCATCAGTAACAATTCGTTGGATAGCGATTAATGATGCATACTCGATATTTTGCTTTCGAATGTGAGCGTATAAGTGTGGATATATGTTTGATCGAATTTGTGAGAAATATTGGTCTATTCCTTTGACAATCCTCAATACGTCCTTAATTGAAATGATATCCTCAAGATCGAGAACGTAATTTTCAATTTGAATTCTTTCAATGGCTAGATTAATATCATTGTAGTTATAAATTGGTAAAACATCCTTATCTGTTAAACCAAGCTTACATTCACTTACTTCATGCAGCAGTATTGAAATTTCCTTAACATTGGACAAGGGCTCTAGCTTAATAAGTTGTTGAACGCCGGAAGCTCCCATACAGTATGCACTCGCCAGATTCAAAACCTTGTCGAATTCCAACGCATGGCCTCCATCATGCGGAAATATTTCAACCTTAGCGTTAATTAATTGTTTCATTTTTCATGCTGATTCACAAAGATCAAAGTTCTTAAACGAAATCAACTCTATTCGGTTTACTTTTGCAAATATTATGTCAGGAAACACTTTTGGAAAAATATTAGAACTGACCACTTTTGGTGAATCACACGGTGAAGCAATAGGCGGAATACTCGATGGTGTTCCAGCAGGTTTAAAACTTGATTTTGATTTGATTCAATCAAAACTTGATAAAAGAAAACCAGGATTTTCAACCCTGACTAGTCAGAGAAAAGAATCTGATCAAGTGAAATTTTTATCTGGCATTTTTGATGGGTACACAACTGGTACACCAATAGGTTTTACCATACTGAACGAAGACTCAAAATCTGACGATTACAAACATCTGGAACATATCTTTAGACCAGGGCATGCTGATTTCAGTTATTATAGTAAATACGGTATTCGCGACCATAGAGGTGGCGGAAGATCTTCTGCCAGAGAAACAGCCTCAAGGGTAGTGGCTGGAGCAATAGCTGAACAAATTTTAAACCATTTCGGTATAGAAATATTCGCTTTTGTAGCACAAGCAGGAGAATTAAAATTTGATCCTTATGAAGTAGAAGAAACACAACTTAAAAAAAGATATGAATACAGTTCACGTTGTCCCAATGATGAATTTGAAAAAGAATACATTGACTTAATTCATAAAATAAAGGAAAAGGGTGATACAATAGGTGGGCAAATAACATGTCAAATCAATGGAGTCCCTGCAGGATTAGGAGAGCCTGTATTTGATAAGTTGCACGCTGAACTTGCCAAGGCAATAATTGGGATCAATGCTTGCAAAGCGTTTGCTATTGGGGATGGTTTTGAAGCTTCTCAACAATTCGGTTCCAACTACAATGATACATTTTCAATCTTAGATGAAAAAATTTCCACTTTATCCAATCACAGTGGTGGAATTCAAGGCGGAATTTCAAATGGAATGCCAATCAAATTTCATGCTATTTTCAAACCGGTTTCGTCAATACAAGTGCCTCAAATCACCTTGAATAAAGAAGGTAAGGAAGAAAACTTTCAAGTAAAAGGAAGACATGACCCCTGCGTATTGCCTCGAGCTGTGCCAATAGTGGAATCAATGGCAGCATTAGTTATTGCTGATCATTATCTGAGAAACCGTAACTCAAAATTATAAACTTGGAGAAGTAAGTCAATTGCTATTATATTTGAATTATAAAACTTAAAGCTGAATGAAGAACATTGTGATTGTTGCCTCTATCCTTTTGATGGGTACCAGTATTTTTCTGGTTAGGAATCTCTCAACATCAAACATAAAAAAAACAGAATCATCTACTTTTCTGCAACCTGAAGGTGAGGAGGATCCTAACAGGCAAATAAAACGAAAAGCTTGGATTGAATTGATGCATAAAACAGCATCTGGAATTGACTGGCGTGAAATTGAGAGCCGTAATCAAGACCAAATCAACGACTATAAAACAAAAACATTTGGAGGAATAAATACCAGAGGAGGGATAGAATTTTTTGCTGACAGTGCAGTATTTGGGCAGTGGTATGAAAGAGGCCCATTTGATGTTTGTGGCAGTCAAAGAGCTACTGATTACGATCCTGAAACTGATTACCTTTACTCAATAGGCGACGGTGGCCCAATTTTTAAAGGAAAATCAGACGGTTCTAATTGGAAAGTTCTCAATCAAGAATTCAGATTTGGAAATAATTTTATTAGAATCTTTAAAACTCCCAATGGCAAAAGAATATCAACGTCAAGAAATAGCAAACCTTACTATTCAGATGACGATGGCAAAACCTGGACTGAAGCAGTAACACAAGTTCCCAATGCTTCTGTTTTCCAAAGAAAGGATTGGACAGTATTAAATGACCCTGGAAAAACTGCTTTTTTTCTTTCTAATGAAAAAAGTCCGAGCTCTGGTACTCAGGTCAGATTGTACCGAAGCACCAATTATGGTGAATCATATGAGACAGTTGACACACTTCAAAGCAATAACCCACAGGATTATTTGTTGTTGAACCCAGGCTTCTCAAATGATTTGTATTTGCTCCAAAGAACTACTACAAAAACAAGATTCTTCAAATGGAATTTCACAAGCAGTGAATTTGAACTATTGAATGAGGGAAGTTTAGGTCTTGGGAGTAACTTTGATTTCAAAGCAAGTTGCGCCTACACTCCTAACGGCAATTTAAGAATGTATGTCCTCAACAAAAACAATATCGTTTTTCAATCTGACGATCTTGGCGCAAGTTGGCAACAGAAGGCTGAATTACCAATTAGCCCTTGGGATGTCGGAATATTCTGTTTCCCTTCTGCACCTAACTTTTTGATGTTTGGTGAGGTTAATTGCTACAGAAGCCAGAACTCTGGTGGAAGTTGGATTAAAATCAATGAATGGTGGGAATACTACGGCAATGTTAAGTTTAAACTTCACGCTGACATGATGTATTTCAAAGAATTTCAAAAAACTGATGGAAGTTATTTTACGGTAAATTGTAATCACGGCGGTATATCTGTTACCAAGAATTATGGTGAAACCAATGTCAATATTACATTGAAAAACCTCAATAATGCCCAATTTTACGATGTCCGTACCAAACCAGGATCTTTTAATTTATTTACTGCGGGTTCGCAAGATCAGGGCTGGCAATCAGGCTCATCGGATCCTGAAGATAGATCAGTTCTAAGTTTGAAACAAGTTATTTCCGGAGACTACGGTCATTTAGAATTTACCAAAAATGGAACTGGCTTTTGGACTGTTTATCCTGGCGGAGCAATAACTTTTTACACCAATAACTTTAGTAAAACTTTAGGTTATGAAATAGATTCTCAGGATGAAAGTGTTTGGATTCCACCATTGGTTTCTACAGGCGAAACGGACAAACATGCTGTATACTTAGCAGGTGGCAGTACTATCTTGGGTGGTTCTGGTTCTTTTTTAATCCGCTTGGAATACATAAATTCTGAATTGGTTGTGACTCAATTTCCTTATGATTTTAAAGCCGATTCTGGAGGTGAAGTAAGTGCTGTGTCAGTATCGCCATTGGATAACAAAAGAATATATGTTACGACCAGCAATGGCAAATTTTATGTTTCTGAGAACAAAGGTCTACAATGGTTTAAAACAGCAAGTGTTCCTGGTGGTCAATATTTATACGGTTCCGGAATTCTATCTTCTGAATTAGATCTTGATGTGGTTTATGTTTGCGGAAGCGGATATTCTAATCCAGCTGTTCTCAAGTCAACAACTGGCGGTTTGACTTTTCAACCTATGTCAACTGGACTGCCTGGTACATTGGTATTCAATATTGTTGCAAATGAAGACGAGTCACTCTTTTTCGCAGCCACTGAGGCTGGGCCTTTTATATATTCTGTAGCCAAAGGCTCTTGGTATCCATTGGCTGGCAAATCAACGCCCAATCAAACGTTTTGGAGTGTGGAATATATTCCAAACCACAAGATTGCCCGTTTTGGTACTTATGGTCGCGGAGCGTGGGATTTCCGCGTAGATGATGCTACTGTTTCATCAATTGTCAATCAGGCTGTGCTAGGCTTCAAAGTTTATCCAAATCCTGCCGTAAACAGTTTAAATGTAGTAAGTGGCGATTTGAATTTTGAATCCTTTAGAATATATACATTAAATGGGAATTTGATTCAAGAAGTTAATTCTATTGGCAATAATAATGAAATCGACATAGCAACATTACCCAAAGGGATCTACATTATTCAAGCTAAGAATGGTTCAAAGAACTATACTCAGAAATTTATTAAAATGTAGTTCTAATAAGGGATTCCAAGCTTTTTGTAGATAAAATGGATGAGCCAAGCTGGTCCTATCATTAGATATTTCAAATCATCTAAAAAAGATGGTTTCTTTCCCTCTATTTTGTGACCTACAAACTGTCCAATCCAAGCAATGACGAATATTGCAAGAAATACTATTAGAGCTATAGATTCATCTTGGCTTGATTCTACAATGAAAGCAATAGATTTCAACATGATAAATGATACAAGTAAAAAACCTAGGGCAATCGATATGGAATGTCTGACATAAAATATCATACTGACCATAAATACTACCGATGCCCAATTTATCAACCAGGTTTTATCTAAGGGAAACGGGATTAAATATAAGAGCCCAAGCAAGCTGAGAACAATAGAAGGAACACAAATCCAGTGAATCAATTTATTTGTAGGATTTTTATGACTTTGGCTGTAATGGTCAAAATAATATTGGATGGAAGATATCATATTACAATAATTTTTTAGCCATTAAAAAATGCCGAATTCCTACTTCTTTAAATTCTTTTCCTTCAATAGTGTAACCATTTTTTTCATAAAATGGTACGGCCGTATCGCGGGCGTGCAGCAGCAATCTGTTGAGCTTGTGTTCCCTTGTAACCTTTTCGGCGTCTGATACCAATTTCTGTCCCAAGCCTTTTCTTTGATACTCCTCTTTGACAGCAACTTGACGCATTTTGCTTGATTCAGGGCCTATGATCAAGGTGTAAACTGCCAACAATACATTATTGGGTGAATAATACCCTGCGTGGTATTGGTTATATTCTGCTTCTAAATCCTTTTCTTTGAAAACCATATTTAATGGTTTTCTTAATATTTCTTCACGAAGCCTTATTGCCTCGTCGTATTCTGGTGTTCCGAACTCAATTGGTAGGATCATAAAAAAGATTAAGGAAAAACGTTTAAAGCTATTTCACGAGCTTTCGCAAATTTATCTAATTCCAAGCCATGATCAATACACTTGTCCATTAAATATTTTAAAACGTTCTCAGTTGACATATTTCCGGTAAGTTCGTCCTTAGCCATTGGGCAACCACCAAAACCCAGCATTGCACTATCGAAGCGGCGACAGCCATTGGTGTAGGCAGAATGAATTTTTTCTTCCCAGTTGTATGTCTGGGTATGCAGATGTGCCCCAATTTCCAAACCGGGATATTTTTTGATCAAATGCGAAAATAAATAAGCTATATTATCAGGACTTGATACTCCAACAGTATCACTTAGGCTAAATATTCTTATTCCTAAGCCAGCCAGTTGATCAACCCATTCTTCAACAACATTTGCGCTCCAGTGATCACCATAAGGGTTTCCAAAGCCCATTGAAATATATACCACCAAAGCTTTATTATGTGTTTGACACAATTGCTGGATTTCACCAACTCTTGATACGGATTCTTGAATTGTAGAATTGGTGTTGCGCAGCTGAAAGGTTTCAGATATTGAAAATGGAAATCCAAGGTATTGAATTCCAGAAAATTTCATAGCTTCTTCTGCACCACGTAAATTAGCAACAATGGTAAGTAGTTTGGTATTTGATTCAATATTGCTGATTTCTTGAATGACTTCAGCGGTATCTCTCATTTGAGGAATCGCTTTCCATGAAACAAAACTTCCACAATCTAAACTATCAAATCCAACTTCTAATAAAGCTTTCAAGTAATTGACTTTGAGCTCAGTAGGGATGAACTCATGTAATCCTTGCATGGCATCTCTAGGACATTCTATCAGCTTAAGCATATTAGATGGAATTCATTTTCTTTTACAAAGTTACGCTAATAGATACACTACTCTTAAACTATGAACTAAATTTGATGTTTAATACTTGTTTAATAGAAATGAATGAATAAAAATATCTGGACTTTATTGGGTTTTGCGATGTTCGTGTTGGGCTTTGTTGCTATAGTTCTTGATTTGATTGGCGTAAAATTGGTAATGTTGAGACCAATCGAGTCTTTGGGTTCAGGAACAGCATTTGTCATAAAAATTGTTTTTATATTAGCTGGTATTATCGTAACGTACTTGTCAAAATTTGATTGGGAAAAAGAAAACCGGGCTCCATTAAAGTAAATTTATTCCAACAGTTATCCCATTTCCGCTTTCCTTGCTCTTATAATCATAACTCCAGGTAAAATCAACGCGGAACATTCGGAAAACACTCCAACCAATATTACTGATTCCAACTGACAGCTCCGAATATGAAGTCCCATCAGTTATTGACAAATATTTAAATCCGACATTTTCCTCCAATTTCAAATTGCGTAACAACGGAATTTTACTCAAGACAAGACCTTGTGCGTTATACTCTGAGTGGAATTCTACGAAATTTGCATTGGTACTGTATTGATAAAATGGCATGATGCGATACCTGGAAAATTGCTCAGAACTTCCAATATAAACTATCGTTTCATTGCCCAAAAAATGATGGTTATCAATAAATGGGATATTTTTTCCATTGATTATACTTCCACTCATCAACCACCTCAAACTCCCAAAATATCCCAATGACATTTCATCTGAAATATCTAGGTTAGTACGTAAGCTAAATTTGTCAGCACCGTTAGCAATGTTGCCTGTGTAATAAGTGGCTCTTGAAGAAATAGTGAATTTAGGATAATCTGACTCCAAGTAGAATCTTGAATTGGGATAAGAAGTAAATTTTCTTCCAGGCAAGAAATCAATTTTTATTCTTCCTTGAACCACTTCATTTGAGTTGGGATTGGATAAACCAAAAATCGAAATTTGTGGCTCATACACCTTGTCTTTATTGAAATAACTCAATTCAGTATTATTCTGAAGTTGATATCTGTTCCAATATCCCAAATTGATCTGAAAATCAAATACTGGACTAATTACCTGACTGTACTGCATACTTCCTCCCCTTCTTTCAAAGACTTGGACAAAACTTTTGTGGGAAAATAAGCTGTAATAGGTATTAATCAAAGGCAGAATTTGATTGTTTAAACCAATCTGACGTGCTTGTATTCCCGCTTCCACTGCCAAAGTTCGATTGAATATTTTATCGAACCTTCTTGAAAAACCTAGAAACGGACGAATTACTTTTTCGCTTATTCCATAGGATAGGTCTGCTGATATTCTGAAATTTTTAAGATTTTCTTCAGTAGCGGATTGAAAATAGGATAAACCCAAATCAAAATAGTATCCTCTGATTGGATCAAACTGAACAGTTTGTAATGGTGATTTAATGGAGAAAGATCTATTCTTAAAGGAATTACTGTAAGTGTAGCCCAATAAAAGTGAATTGCTTGTAAATTTATTGCTCTTCCTATCCATCGAGTCTTGATACACTTTGCTTTTCCAAATAGTTTGAAGACTATCTTTTCTTGTAAAATCAGATAATTCTTCCTTCAAAAGTGGGGTTGGTCTGATGGAATCCCAGTACATCTCAGACTTTTTGTTGGCATCTTTGGCAAATACTGTTGCTTCACTCTTCCATGCTTTGGGATCAAATTTTGTATTCAGATCATAGTTCATGAAGTTCCCAGACATATTCCCTTCAATCTCAAAGCCAAATATTTTAGCAGAAAAGCGAATAAACTGTGAAAAAAGTAGCCATTCATTTGTTTTCTTTTCAAAAACATATTGCTGCTTAAGATTCAGTGTATCAAGAGCCTCTTGACCAATATTTTTTCCTGTAATATATAGATCAGAGGATTGAATATTCCATTCATCGTCTACAATGTACAAATATCCACTATACAGCGGATCAAAAGAATTTCGGGGGATGACCTGAATTTTGTTTATTTCACGCTTATCTTCATCAAAATAACTTCCTTCGAATTTATACTTATAGTAAAGCAATGCATCTGGAGATATTGGACTAATTACGTTTCTTCCAATTTGAAAACTAGGATTGTACAAACTCCATTGGAGCATATTTGCGCGATTGAGTGTAAAGCCGTTGGAATTTCCACTTACCCTACTGCTTAAAATCTGCTCTCTGATTTTCTCAGGATGTTGATAAAACACTTTGGATGAGGATTCAGACAAATATATGATTCCTTGTCTGTTAGTATCTAGAATGCCACCTAAATTACCTAAATCTTGCCCCATGAATGCTTTTGGAGTTTTTACCAACTTCTGAATAGTTTTCAAATATGCATCAGCAATAAAATGGTTGGGACGCGCCAAGTAATAGCTACGCTTTTTGATTGCATTTCGGATGATTTCATATGCGGGATCCTTACGTTTGTCACTAATTTCAATTTCGTTTATGGCCAATTGCTGGTAGTCCATTTTGAAATCCAAATCCAACTTACCTCCTTTGTAATTGATCTCTTGTTCGTTGATTCTATAACCGATATATCGGCAAACTATGGTGTATTTTCCAGGCTCTAATACAATTGAATAATTTCCCAACTCATTGGAAAAAGTATTTCGAGTTGTTCCTTTGATCAAAATACTCGCAGCCTCTAATGGAAGACCGTCAACGTCTTTTACATTTCCTGACAATTGTGAAAAAACAATATTCGACAGAAAAGTTAAAACAACAAACAGTAAAAATCCTTTTATTTTCATTTTAAACATTTGAAAAGTGATTCAGTTTTAGTTTCCATGCACACATAATCGTAAGGGCGTCAGTTATTTCATGACGTGAAATCATTCTGAGTAATTCATCTAACTTCACCCTCTTTATTGAAAGCTCTTCAGTATCTTCTGGCTCAGATAATTCATACCTTAGATCCTGAGCCAAATAACCAATTGCAAATTCGTTGCTCACCGAATTGCTGGTATGACAACGAAAAAGCTCAGTATATGAATTTGCAATAATTCCAGTTTCTTCCTTCAATTCTTTTGCAGCATTTATTAAAATATTTTGACCAATTGGGCTTCCACCTTCAGGAATTTCCCATGAATAAGACAATGTAGGAAAACGAAATTGTCCGACTAAAGTTATGTTGCCATCAGAATCAATAGGGAGTATTGCAATCGCAATGTTCTTAAATCCAACAGTTCCATAAATTCCTGGATTACCATTTGGATTGATCACTTCATGGTGATCAACAACAACCCACGGATTTTCATAAACTTTATTGACTGAAATAGTTTTCCACGGATTAGTCATTCCCTCCTTATCTTTGTTCATACTTTTAATTAACGACATGAAGTTAGCTGTATTTCCTGGATCATTTGACCCAATCACAACCGGCCACGTAGATTTGGTATTGAGAGCATTGCCTCTTTTTGACAAAGTTATTATTGCAATTGGCATTAATAACCAAAAGAAATATCTTTTTACGCTAGAACAGAGAATTATATGGTTAAAAGAAGTTTTTCAAAATGAAGATAAAATTTCGATAGAAAGCTTTGAAAAATTGACGGCTACCTATTGTGATTCCAAGGAAGCCAAGTATATCTTGAGGGGATTGAGAAATTCAAGTGACTTTGACTACGAAAAAACAATTTCACAGATGAATCACATAGTAGGCAATCAAATTGAAACAGTTTTTCTGATTAGCCAACCCGAATTTTCTCATATATCTTCAACGATTGTGCGTGAAATAATACAAGGAGGTGGTGATGCGTCATCATTTGTGCCAAATCAAGTAAAATTTAACTTATAAATATGTCAAACTCAATAGTAAAAATACCTGTTGCAGTAAATGAGCCGATCCTTAATTACAAATCAGGTTCACCTGAAAAATTGGAATTAAAGAAAACACTTAAGGAATTTAAAAATAAGGAAGTTGAAATACCAATGTATATCAATGGACAGCAAGTAAAATCTGGCCAATTGGTTGAAATTAGGCCTCCTCATGAACGTAAACATTTGTTGGGTCACTATCATAAAGGCGCCGCCACCCATGTTCATGATGCTATTCAAGCGGCATTGGACGCAAAAAGCAAATGGGAAAATATGGATTGGACTGCCAGGGCTGCAATATTTTTGAAAGCTGCTGATTTGCTGTGTGGTCCTTACAGAGCAAGAATGAATGCTGCCACAATGTTGTGTCAATCCAAGAATGTCTACCAGTCCGAGATAGATGCTGTTGCTGAATTGGCCGACTTCTGGAGGTTCAACGTTCAGTTCATGGAAGAAATTTATGCGGTTCAGCCTCAAAGCGTTGCAGGTCAATGGAATAGATTGGAGCATAGGGCACTGGAAGGCTTTATTTTTGCTCTAACACCTTTCAATTTTACTTCTATAGCTGCAAACCTTCCTACCGCTCCTGCAATGCTTGGTAACACAGTAATCTGGAAACCTTCAAATACTCAAATCTACTCTGCACAAATCATAATGGAAATTTTGATAGAGGCAGGTTTGCCGGATGGTGTTATCAATTTAGTTTATGTTGATGGCAAGACGATTGGTGATATTGTTTTCAGTCATCCACATTTTGCAGGTCTTCATTTTACTGGAAGCACAAGTGTATTTCAAGATATTTGGGAAACCATTGGAAAAAATGTAAGAAATTATAAGTCATACCCTAGAGTGGTCGGTGAGACAGGCGGTAAAGATTTTGTATTGGCTCACAAGAGCGCCATAGCGGAACAAGTATCAACAGCATTGTCAAGAGGAGCGTTTGAATACCAAGGTCAAAAATGCTCAGCCGCAAGTAGGGCTTATATACCTAGTAATATTTGGCCAGAAGTAAAAAAAGGATTGGTTAAAGATTTGGGTTCATTCAAAATGGGTTCCCCTGAAAACTTTACCAATTTCATCAATGCAGTTATTGATGAAAAGGCGTTTGATAAAATCACTTCATATATTACCTCCGCCAAAAGTGATTCATCTTGCGAAATAATAGCTGGAGGAAATTTTGATAAATCAGAAGGTTATTTTATTGAACCAACTATAATTGCGGTTAAAGACCCAAATTATGTTACGATGTGCGAAGAGTTATTCGGTCCAGTTTTGACACTTCACGTTTACGATGCAGATAAATTTGATGAAATTCTTGATGTGGTCGACAAAACTTCAGGTTATGCATTAACTGGAGCAGTTTTTAGTCAGGATAGATATGTGGTTGAATATGCTTCTCAGAAACTCAGACATGCAGCTGGCAATTTTTATATCAATGACAAACCTACAGGAGCTGTAGTTGGTCAACAGCCTTTTGGTGGAAGCAGAGCAAGTGGCACAAATGACAAGGCTGGTTCAATTTTGAACTTGGTTAGATGGATAAGTCCTAGAGCAATCAAAGAAAATCTCAATCCACCAATTGATTATAGATACCCATTTTTATCGGAAGAATAGTAGAATCTCTTTGAGTAACTAAATACCGAAAATCTAAAGTTTTCGGTATTTTTTTTAAACCCAAAATCCGCTAATGCAGATTTTGGCCCTTGAGTCTGACGAGTCAAAGGCTATCAGACACTGAGCAAAGACTCATGAATTGAGGAAAAACGCTGTTTAAGTAGACTTTACAGCACTGAAATTAAAAAAATTATAAAGAGTTTACCTCATACGAGTCTGATACTACCGAGGTGACGTCATACACCATAAAATATTGAGTTTGATCAATATTTATCGTCGATACCGTCCATATCGGAATTTGAGTTAAAAAAAAGTGCTCTGAAAGAGAGCACTTGGTTTGAGATTATAATTAGATATTTTAAACGAAAACTTATTGAGTCTTATCAATTTTTAGTGTTACGGAACCTGCATTGCTTATTACTTTGACAAAGTAAAAGCCATTCATAAGTTGATTGATATTTGCTTCATTCGAAAATGATTGATCAACCATTTGTCCATATATATTGTAAATTTCCAAGGATTGAATTTGAATTCCTGCACGAGATGACACTCTGAAGATGCCATTGTTTGGATTAGGGAACAATACAAAATCAGAAGGAGAAACATTTGTTGGCTTTTCTACACCTTTAGCAATTCTGATTTTCAATTCTTGATCAGGGACTCTGATGTATTCACCTTGAGCATTCAAATAATCAATTTCTTCAACTTTAAAGCTTAAGAATTCACCATTGTCAGATTTGATTCCTTCTATATCTTCAACAATAATAACACCTACTGGCCCTTGGCCTGTAATTCCACCACCATAAGTTTTGCTGTATGCCGTATGGAGAATACCATTTGTAGGAATTTTTGACATAGTCAATGATCCTGAATTTTTGACCAACCAATTATCCTTGTCAAATTGAACATGAACCTTGTCAGGTGTGATTAAAGGATGGTTTAAATAATTAAACTTGAATGTAAAACCAGTTCCGTCATAGACAGGATTGAGGGGCGTGCCAAAATAGACGTCAAAAATAGCATCGTCTCCTGGTGTTATAGCTGTGTCCCGTGGCACAAATACAATTCGAGCGTTTTCTATTTTTGAATAAAATGTATTCGGAATACCATGAATTTGTCCATACGATTTAAAAATAGCCGCGGTATCGTTTTGTGTAATCCATCCATCACCATCAGTATCGATATGTTTAAGATCAGCCGGTGATGGTTCGTAAGGGTTAGACCAATTTTCACCGTATTGTGCATCCCAATCAGTATTCGGGTTTGAACGCTCAACACCTGGCACACCAATGCAGGCAGCAACAGGAAGCATATCTTTTACACTAACAACACCATCTCCATCAGTATCACCAGGCCAAACGCAGTCGTTCTGGCAATATTCAGTTGTGGAAGTACCAACGGGTGTAACCAATACATCAATTTTAAAAATAGTACAAGCTCCATTGGGTACACAATATTTCAAACTCATTTCATCGGTATTATTAACAAAACCGTTGGAAGGTGTATAAATAGCTAAATTATAACCGCTGATTTGTTGCGAACCTATCGTAATGGTTTGTTGACCAGGATAAAGCACAAGTGTACCATTATCAGGTTGGTCATCAATTGTTAAGGACCAATTGGATAAAGGGTTGTTGTATCTAATTACCAGAGGAGTCACTTCTGGAGTCTTCATATTGAAAATTGCAGAGGCCGGAGCCTGATTTGAAACTTCAACTGACACTTTACCAATTTCAAGTACCGAGTACCCCGGATAACCAATCTTATAATTGAAAGTAGCAGTACCAGTAAAATTATTCTTTGGCGTAAATTTCACATTTCCATTACCTAGATATTGAATGGTCCCGTTGGGGCTTGTCATTGATCCAGGTTGAAAGATGATATAATTACCAAAATCATTGGTTTGAATATTAAATGTTACAGCGGTATTTCTGGGCGTTGCCGCAAAATCATCCATTGCATACTTGTTGCCAGACACAGTGGATAAGAGATTGTACACTACAGTTTTATAGTAATTCACACTGTTTATAGTTTTGAATACTTGTAGAGTGTCGAAACCAGTTGCATTGGTGTTAGCGGTATATTTTATTCTATCAGTTAGAATATCAGTAAAACTTCCTTTTGATGGTGTTTTGGATACACCAGAATAACCACCAAGACCCAGATTGGTTTCTATTGATGTGTTCTTAGGTAAAGTGTATCTTAAGGTATCATATTGATCGAATTGCAAAGGCAGGACATTGATGTAAGCAATACCAGTTTTGCAAACATTTTGATTGTCACAAGCTACATAAGTAACTGTAGCAGGACCTTCGTAATCTACATCAGGAACAAAATGGATTTGACTACCTGATTTGGTCGCTGTTCCATTGGTAACAGATGGAATTGTAGCACTTAAACTTAACCCACCAACTGAACTGCTGTCATTCGAAAGAACTGCAATGGTTATTTCTTGATTTGCATTAGTTGTTACATAGTCAAATCCAGTTGTCACAACTGACTTTACAACTACTAATTGAATGCTAATGTAAGATGGAGGGCCGGGGTAAACAGGATAATATTCAATAGTTACATAGTCTTTTCCTAAAAAAGTAGATTTGGGTTTGTAGTGAAATGTAATATTGCCAGCGGTGGTGTTTAATCCGTAGGAAAGTGCATGTGCAGGTGCATTTGTAATTGTTGATACAGCAGCAGAATAATAAAATCGATTGTAAGTAGTGCCAGTAACAACCGTGGCAGACTCATATGGATTATTGGGCTGACCCCATAATCCGGAGGAGCAAAATAACAGCATAAAAACCGTTACCATCTCAAAAGACTTTTTTAAAGATACATTCATGTCTGGGCTTTTTTGTTTGGCTTTAGGATTTTTCACAGTACAAATTTGCACGATACTGTGAAGCACTCCAAAGACAAAAAACAGTGCTTGTGATGAATTTTTACAAATATATTAAATTTAAATATGATGTATAAAACTCACAACTAAAAACAAATGTACGGACTTTTCCGTATTTTGTCAATATGTTTATTGTGAAGAATTTTCACAACAAACGTTTTAATTTTTATGAATGGTTTTTGAGAGAAAAATACCTACCTTCATTTTCAGGTAAATAATGGTGCTAAGTTACATCCTTTTTATTATATTTTATGCAAAACAATAAATTATTTAACATTCTTTCTTATTTTGATAAGTCAGAAATAGTTCGTTGTAGAAAGTATATCAATTCTCCTTATTTTAATAATAGTGATGCATTGTCCCAACTTTTTGAACAATTTTTGCAGCTCACCGAAAAAAATGCAGACAAGTTACCCAAAGAAAAATTATGGAAAAAGATATTTTCGAAGGAAGAATATGATGATGTAAGATTTCGTAAGCTCTGCTCAGACTTACTAAAATTGATTGAAGGTTTCTTGGCTCAACAAATTTATGAGGAAAATCCCATCAGGCAAGCAACTCACTTAATTGAATCGGTTGCAAGAAAAAAAATGCAGAAACTGTATAATACAGCGATGAAAACTGCACGTCGACTTTCTGAAAGACAGCAGATTATGCCTGCAAACCATTATTACTATGAATATCAAATTGAAAAAAATTATTATGATATTCTATCGCACACAGAGTTGAGATTGCAAAAAACAAATGTTGAGAATATTGTAAATAATTTGGACAAATTCTACTTGGCAGAAAAGTTAAAATATTACTGTTCTGTACTCAGCAGACAGTATCAAGTATCCCATGAGTACAAAATCCTATTTATTGATGAAATAATTAATCATATCAGGATTTATCAATATGATGACGTGCCCACTATTGCTATTTACGCTCAAATAATGCTTACTCAAATTGAACAAGATAATGAAGAACATTATCACGTTCTCAAGGAAAAAATAAAAAAGTTTTCTGGGGTTTTTCCAAGATCAGAGGCATACGAAATTTACACTGCCGCTTTAAATTATTGTACTCGAAAAATAAACACGGGAAACATTAAATTTCAAAGGGAATACTTCAATACGTATCAAGAACTGCTTAGGGATGATTTACTTGAGTTTAATGATCCTGAAATTGGGCCATGGCATTACAAAAATATTGTAGTTACTGCCTTGAGATTAGGAGAATTTGACTGGGCCGAAACTTTTATACATAAATACAAAGACCATTTACCCCTGACACTTAAAGATAACGCTTTAACATTTAATCTTGCACAACTTTATTTTTATAAAAATGATTTCAACAAGGTAATCAGGTACCTTCATCAAGTTGAATACGAAGATCTTACTTACAATCTTAATTCAAAAGTCATACTGATGTGCACATACTATGAGTTAGATGAAATTGAGCCACTATATTCATTGATGGAAAGTTTTAGGGTTTCACTTCAAAGAAACCATAAAATTGCTACCAACAGGAGACAACACTATATAAATTTTATAAAATTCATAAAGAAACTTTCCAAACTTATTTCAGGCGACGTAACAAACATCTCAAAATTTTTAGAAGAATTAAGTCAGACACGAGGAGTAGTGAGTTCAGATTGGCTTAGAAGAAAGGCTGCAGAATTGATGAGTTAGATGATTTTGATATTATTATTAGGAAAAGCTTTTTTTCTGAAATCTAATTATTAACAATATTTCTTTCTAATCCTAAAACCAAATTATGAAAAATTTATTTTTTGTTTTCTTTTTGTTAAGCTTTGGTCAAACGTCAAATGCGCTTAAATTTGAAAAAGATCTAAATATAACAAGTGCCCAAGCTTCAATCAGACAAGGTATTGCAGATTGTTACAATGTTTCTATTTCACTTGTTTCAATTGTCCCCTATTCAAGTTTTACAGTTGTTACTCCAAATGCTACGATAAATGGATCATTAACTTTAATAGATTGTGGAACTGATTGTACAAGGGTATTAGCTGCAGCAAATGGTCAACCAACCTGCGACATAGTTATTGTTGAAGATGCTGAGGGAATCTAAAGAAAGAAAATTAAAACTAAATGGTTAAGTTGCATTTTTGCCTTCTAAATTAGAGTGATTAAATCTTAAAATGGCCGTATGAATTGCTTTTATTCATATGGCTATTTTTTTAAATAATTAATCCATTTTATGAAATTCTTATTTGGTTCATGATTAGTACAAACCGAATTATACAAATACTATTGACTTACTATCAGTTAAGCTTCTAAAATCGACCTCTGTTACACCACTCACACCTTGTTCTGGCATATAGACACCATAAATAACGTCAACCGCAGCCATAGTAGCTTTGTTGTGAGTTACTATAATGAATTGCGATTCAGATGAGAACTTTTTGATGATTTTGTTAAACTTATCAATGTTACTGTCATCCAAAGGTGCATCTACCTCATCAAAAATACAAAAAGGTGCTGGTTTGAGTAGATATAATGCGAAAAGTAAAGCTATAGCAGTAAGGGTTTTTTCTCCACCTGACAATTGATTGATACTTTGTGGCTTTTTACCTTTGGGTTTGGCTATTATTGTCACATCGGAAGTCAGTGGATTGTCTGGATCTGTCAAAATAAGATCACAAGTATCATCAGCTGTAAACAAGCTCCTGAACACATCAATAAAATTTGATCTCACTTTTTCAAATGCATCCAGATATTGTCTGGTCGCTGTAATTTCAATTTCTTTGATGGTTAGTGCCAAGGTGTCTCTGGCGCTGAATATATCAGCCTCTTGAATCTTTATAACTTCATATCGTTGTTTAATTTCGTTGTATGCTTCAACTGCCATTGGATTAACTTCACCAAATCCTTCCAACCTAAGTTTGAGGATATCCACTTCTTTCATGAAATTTTCGGGATCTTCGATATGTTCGGCTTCAAGATTGATCAATTCATTGATACCAATTTTGAATTCCAATTGGGTTCTTTCACCAATTGCAGCCAATTTAAATTTTACTTCATTGAACCTATCTTTGGTGTTGTTGATCTTACTTTGTTTTTCTGTGTAAGCTTTTTGGCTATTTCGGTATTCCTCTTCCAATTCGTTAATATTCTGACGCATCTGGAAATAGGCTTTTTCGGCTTCTTCAAGTCCTGATTCGCCTCCGCTTCTATTTTGGTACCAAAGTATCAGTTCCGATTCAATTTTGGCAATATCTTGAGTCAGCTGTTTCCTTTCAATATCTTCTGTGGACTGATCTTCAATCAGTCTTTTTTCATTCCCATCATCGACTTCTTTTTGTTTTAACCGAAACTCTATTTCACGTAAAATGGTGGTTGCAGCATTTTGCTGACGAATAAAAGATAAATTATTTTCATTAAAATCCTTATTTGCCAACGACAATGCCTCGTTTAATGAGGACAAAGTATCGTCTTTTTGCTTCAAGTCATTTTTGAGAACATTTAATGCTGTATTATCTTTATCAATAACTTGTCTATAATTTTTTAGCTTCTCTTCAGCGGCGGTTATTTGTTCTAAATAATTGAGTTGCGATGATTTTACTTCTGTTCGGTATTTTCCATAATTATCAAGTCTGGTCTCATGTCCAATTTTTTCTTGATTAATTTTATTGAAATTATCTCTGATTTCACGAAGTTGAGACTGGAGATTAACTTTTTTGATCTCCTCCAGTTCATTTTTAGAAGTTTTAAGCAGATCGCCTATTTTCTTTGATTCTTTTTCCAAAGATGATATTTGCTTATCCAAGGCTTCTAAATTTTTGCGTCTTCCTATTTTACGTCCTTCGAACAGTCCTATAGAACCTCCACTCAACATATTAATTTTCCTTACCCACAGCCCGTTTTTCTCAAGGACTACAAGGCCAGGATCTTCATCATTGTTGATTTTGGAGTTTTCAGATATATACACATTTGCCAAAAGTAGCTCAAGAATAGATTTGTACTTGGACTCAGCTTCTACACAATCCAATGCTGGAATCAAACCAGTTTCTTTGATATACACCTTTTTATGGGTCTCTTGCTTTAATTCATTTAGTATGAAAAAATTGGCCCTGCCCTTTTGGTTGTGTTTGAGTAGCTCTACCGCTTCAACTGCATCATCTATATTAGCAGCTACATAATAGTTCAGATATTGATCCAAATAATTTTCAATACAAATGCGATACTCTTCTTGACAAAACAACAAATCAGCAACGATTGTTACTTTTTTACTCCATTCTCTATTCTGACTAAGAAATTGGACTGATTCAGGAAAGCCCTCCAATTTTTCAACCATGCTGAGGATTAATTTGTATTCATTCCGCTTGGCATCTCCTTCCCTATTAATTTTTGTCAATTGCTGCGTGTACTCATCAATTTTATTGGTCAACTCATTTCTCTGCTTTTCTTGTAGTTCCACTCTCTTTTCAAGATCATTCAATGTCGAATTTGCTTCCTTCTGAGCCTTAGAAACCACTGCAAGCTTTTTTTCAATCTCTATTATTTCATCCGTTTGCTTAATTAATTGTTCTTCTGTCCTGTTGAGTTCTCGTTTTGCATTATTGATTACATTATCTTGAAGTGCAATTTGCTTCTCGTATTCCAGAAGGCTTTTCTCATTGGCTTGAATGGTACTCAACAACAAACCTTGCTGAGAGCGTTTTTCGTTAAGTTGAAGTCTACATGCTTCTAAATAGTTCCCTGCTTGATCCAATTTGGATTTTAATGAAAGTTCCAATTCTTTAGCATCTAGGAGTTCCTTTTCGTATATTTCAATACTTACTAAAAGCTCTGCTTTGCGATTCCGAAGGGTAATTAAACTTTCTGATAGTTTGGCTCCATTGAGGTTCAAATAGTCAAGCTTATTCTTTTTTACTTGCTTATCTGACTCATAAGTTTGGATTGTTTGAACAACAGAACTAATTGCTTTTTGCTGGGTTGTCAATTTTAACTCGGCTTCGAGAAAGTTTTTCTTTTGTGCCTCGATTCTGGCTTCAATTAAAATTAACTGTGATGAGACAGTTCCAATTTCGAGCTCTTCTCTTGAAATTCTGCCTTCAAGTATTTTGTATTCATCTTTTATCTGATTGATTTGCAATACAATATGTTTTAAGGCAAGATCCTTATATTGTTTTTTTAACTCAAGATACTTTTCAGCGCGTTTCGCTTGTTTTTCAAGAGATTTAAGATTTGTTTCTATTTCGAACAATACATCTCTCAATCTTTCCAGATCTTCTTCAGTAGATTTTAGTTTCCGAAGCGTTTCTTCCTTCCTGATTTTGTATTTTGTAATACCTGCTGCCTGAAATAACATTCTTTGACGAGATTGCTCCTTGTCGTTGAGTAACTCTTCGACCATATTCAAGGCAATTATTGCATAACTGTCAGAGCCCATTCCTGTATCAATAAACAAACTTGTGACATCTTTTAGCCTGCACGTTACGTCATTGATTCTGTATTCACTTTCACCAGTTCGGTATAAAATTCTTGAAATGGTGACAGTGGCATATTCAGTTGGAAGTAATCCTTTGTTGTTGATAAATGTTAAGGAAACATGGGCGGTTCCCGATTCTCTTTTTTTGCCTGAACCATTAAAGATTATATTGGACATTTTATCCAATCGAAGGTCTTTACTTTTTTGTTCTCCCAATACCCAACGAAAAGCATCGACAATATTGGATTTTCCACTGCCATTTGGGCCTACTACTCCCGTTACATTTTCACTAAAATGTATGACAGTTTCATTTGCAAAACTTTTGAATCCCTTTATTGTAAGAGTTTGTAAACGCATTATTGGTGCGAAGGTAGCCAATTCAAAATTTTCATTCTATTTCAGGACGAAAAATCTTGTAAGTTGAAGTTGGATCAGGTTTAGTTTTTGCTCTTACCATATATTTTTCTAAAAGCCTCTCATGCCATTCATTCCATTTTGGTGGAAATAAACCTGCTCTTTGCCTTTGATTCAATGATTCATACAATAAAATTGCAGTAGCCACGGAAACATTTAAGCTTTGAGCAGTTCCATACTGCGGCACTGTCACCAAGCCATCCAAATTATTGATCAGTTCCGGAGACAAGCCAAACTTTTCGTTGCCAACTATCAAAGCAGTTGCTTGTGTAAAATCGTATGCATGCATCGAAACTGATTCTTTATCCCATCCAGTTCCCAAAAGGAATAAATTTTTCGCTTTCAGGTATTCAACACACAATTTGATGTCCGTAAAATAACTTAATTGAAGGTATTTTCTAGTACCTGCCGAAGTGCGTTTACCGACTTTTATAAATTTCTTTCTCGTATCTGGTCTCGAATTCAGTATTACCAATTCTTGTATTCCAACCGCGTCACATGTCCTCATTACGGCTCCTATGTTGTGATCATCATCTACATTTTCAAGCACCATAACAAGATCTTGTTGACGAAATTTTACGACTTGCCTTATTACTTCAATTCGTCTTTCATTCATTATGTTACAATTGTTTTCTGATTGGTAAATGAAAACGCGCCTTCTCTGCCCAATTCTTTGCCGTATCCGGATAACTCTAAGCCACCAAAAGGAAATCGTGGGTCACTGCGAAGCAAACTATTCACTGATACATAACCTGCCTTGACGGTTAAAGATAGATAGTTGCAAAGATCGTTGTCATTGCTACAAATAGTTGCACCTAGACCATAAGGAGTTGAATTGGCCAATTCTACTGCTTGTTGTATTGTATCGTAAGGTGTTATACACAGCAAAGGCCCAAAACACTCCTCTTTCCATAAATTTGAAAGCGAAGGATTAAGTTCAATCAAAACTGGATCAAAAATTGAATTAAGTTCATTGCTACGTCCACCTTCAAGATGAACTTTTGCATTTTGTTTTGTCAAAGACTCATATTGTTTTTGTAAATTTTCAGCGAGATCAGGTCGAGCCAAACATGATATAAACGTCTCTTCTATTTGTGGATCTCCTTTTATCAATTTTGTAATTTCAAAAATGAGTTTCTCATTATATAGATCAATTTGCTTTTTGGGAACAAAAAGTCGTTTGGCAGCAATGCAGGATTGTCCGTTGTTATTGAATCTGGATTTTATAACAATATCAATTGCCTCATCCAAAGGAAAATCCTCTGTTACAATCATAGGATCAGAACCACCCAATTCAAGTACTGAGGGTTTCAAGCTCGAAGAAGCCATGCCTCCGATTTTTGCACCTGCTGAGGAGGAGCCCGTAAAGGAAACTCCTTTTATTTTCGAATCTGCAATCAGTTCAGCGATTGGTTCATGATCCGCCAGCA
>Ga0105044_10000629_pt1 | contig 44064 bp, 45 predicted proteins | sample MAT01_FD_78092 | JGI IMG/M metagenome (GOLD analysis project Ga0105044, IMG submission 78092) | Freshwater microbial communities from Lake Fryxell liftoff mats and glacier meltwater in Antarctica - MAT-01 | ecosystem: Environmental > Aquatic > Freshwater > Ice > Liftoff microbial mat | place...
CGCCATCGCCTGCAATGAAATTGTCATTCCCGGTGCCACCCAGAATCCGGTCGTTGCCGTCACCGCCAAGGATTGTGTCATTGCCGCCCAGGCCGTCGATATAGTCCGGCTCAGGAAAGCCACCGGCCACGCCACCGATAAAATCATCCTGTTCGGTACAGGGAATGACGCTGAACGGCATCGGGTGCCCCTTTGAAAGCGACGTCAGGCAGTCTGCCCGATTTTCGGGCAAAATGCAAACCAGGAGAACTTTGGGCCGGTTGAAGGTCAGATCATGAAGATGTCTGCCGCCGTCAGCCCAACGGTGCCGGTGAATTGGCAAAAAGTCAGATCTCCGCCCGCCAAGGTGCCGTTGGCATCATAGACCAGCCGGGACAGCGGGCCGAAATCGTCGACATAGACAAACTGCGCCCCGGTTCCGACGGCTGCTCCAATGTTGAACAGCGCCGGGTCCAGCGCGCCCCGGATGTCGATCACCATGCCGGTCTTGCCGCTTTCAATCAGGATGCGGTCGGTGCCCGCCTGAAAATCCGCGATCAGGGTCTGGCTGGTGTCAATCGCCCGCAGGCGGAAGTCATCCGCCCCGTTGCCGCCAAACAGGATATCTGCACCCGACCAGCCGTCCAGACTATCATCCCCGTCGCCACCCGAGAGCGTATCATTGTCGGCCCCGCCGCGAAGCTTGTCGGCATCATCCCCGCCGTCCAGCAGATCATTGCCGGTGCCGCCGTTCAGACTGTCTGACCCCGTGCTGCCATCGGCGCGGTCATCGCCGCGGATGCCGGTAAACAGGTCATTCCCGGCCCCGAACAGCGCGATATCATCAAGGAACCCCCCCAGCACCTCAAAATTCTCGGCATTGAGCAGGATAGAGCCGAAGCCATCGGTGGCGCTGGTGCCACTGACCACCAGCAATGTCGGGCCATGATGGGCTGACCCGATACGGATCGTGTCGATGCCGTCACCGGCGTCGATCACATTTACATCGGCAGCGATATAGCCGATCATATCATCGCCGCCGAAGCCAAACACAGTGTTGGCCCCAAGGTTCACATAAATTTCGTCATTCAGATCGCCGCCCGCGACGGTATCATCGCCACCGATGGTATAGGAGATCAGCCGCTCCATCCCGGAAAACAGGATGGCGGTGGTGCCCAGCAGCGCCCCGGCCAGCGGGCCTGTCAGGTTGATGGTGACCGGAATACCGTCAACAGCGGTGTCATACCAATAGACCACCACCTGATCGACGCCCGCGCCGCCATCAGCAATACCGCTTTGCCCCTGGGCAAAACGCAACTGGTCATCGCCATCGCCACCGTAGATCAGTTGAGTGCCGCCGCTGTTGGAAAAGCCGCCAAACAGGTGATCGTTGCCAGTGCCGCCGAACATCGTGTCATCGCCGGTGACTGCGACCAGCGTATCGTCGCCGTTGCCGCCATCCAGAAAATCATCGCCATCGCCGCCGCTGACAAGATCATTGCCGGTGCCGCCAAAGACCCGGTCATCATCTTCCATACCGAACACATAGTCGTCACCGCTGCCGCCATAGATCCGGTCATCGCCAAGGCCGCCATTCACCGCGTCATTGCCCTGTAGGGCGACGATCAGGTCGGCAAGGTCGGTTCCGAACAGATTGTCACTGTTGGGTGTGCCGGGGATCGGGTTCAAAGGCATGGATTTCCTCCTGAATATCATCGGCGATGAAGGTTTGGTTGCACCAATTCTCAAAGCAAGCCCGGGCTGGAAAAAATGCGCTACCGGTCCGGCCGGGGGGCAAACGCAGCACCGGCATCGTGATCTTATCACGCAAAACGAGGGTTGGAACAGGAAGTTTTGGATCTGGCGCGCCATTTGGCGAGGATTGGCCCACCACAGCGGTTCTGACCCGGCTGCGGGGCCAACGTGGGATCACACGATCAGGAAATCCAGCGCCGTCAGCGCAACATTGCCATCGGACCGCGCGACCAGCAGGGCCAGACCCGGATTGGCCCCATCCCCGTCAAACATCAGGATCGAGGTGTTGGTCAGGCTGTCATAACTGAACTGAAACTGCGGATCGGTACCCGTTACCGGGCGCTGGTGAAATCCCCGGAACCGGCAAGGAATTGGTCGGTACCAAGGCCGCCGTTGATCCCGTCACCACCGGCCAGACCAGTGATGCGGTCGGCTGCAGTGGTTCCGGTCAGTGGGGAAACTTCACCTGTGGTTCCGGCTACGGGGTTCAGGAGCAATCGCAATTCCATCAAACAAGGGGCAAAGGGCGGCAGATCGCCGGTATCGGGCCGGAATGTCTGAAACGATGGTGGTGGCTGCGCACCAAGGTCAATGCAGATTGCAAAGGGCATGAAAAAGCCGCGCCAGAAGGGTCTGGCGCGGCTTTCAAGGGTTGGGTCGATCAGCGTTCGTTGCGCGGATCGAAATCGTTGGCGGCCCCGATATCGTCGAACAGTTCGGCGATTTCGAACTCTGCCGCCGCTTCGGCTTCGGCGGCCAGTTCCTGAATCGACTTGCCGGCTGCCTGCAGCGCGGCTTCATCGTTGGAACGGGCAACGTTCAGCGTGATCTTGGCGGTAACCTCGGGGTGCAGCACCACCGAAACCGTGTGCAGACCCAGTTCCTTGATCGGACGGTCCAGCACGACCTGAGCCCGCGAAACCGTAAAGCCACCTGCGGTGGCGGCATCTGCCGCGTCGCGCGTGGTGACAGAGCCGTACAGCGCACCGGCATCGGATGCCGAACGGATCACCACGAAGGACTGACCGTTGAGCTTTTCAGCCGAGGCATCCGCCTCTGTCTTGGTTTCAAGGTTGCGAGTTTCCAGCTGAACCTTGCGGGTCTCGAACTGCTTGATGTTCGCCTCGGTTGCGCGCAGCGCCTTGCCCTGCGGCAACAGGAAGTTGCGACCGTGCCCGTCCTTGACGTTCACGACATCGCCCATTTGGCCCAGCTTGGCCACACGTTCCAGAAGGATGACTTTCATGATCCGGTCTCCTTATCGCACGGCATAGGGCAAGAGTGCCAGAAAGCGGGCGCGTTTGATAGCCGCTGCCAGTTCGCGCTGCTTTTTCGCCGAAACCGCGGTGATGCGCGACGGCACGATCTTGCCACGCTCGGAGATGTAGCGCTGCAGCAGGCGGGTGTCCTTGTAGTCGATCGCCGGTGCATTGTCGCCCGAGAAGGGGCAAACCTTGCGGCGGCGGAAAAACGGTTTGGTAGCCATGTGTCAGGTTCCTTTTCTCTGCCGGGTCAACGACGACGGTCGGCGCCGAAGCCGCCACCCGAACGTTCACCGCCGCTGCGTTCGCCACCACGGTCGCCACCGCGATCACCGCCAAAGCCGCCACGGTCGCCGCCGCCAAAGCTGGGCCGGTCGCCCCGGTCGCCAAAGCTTGGCCGGTCGCCGCGCTCGCCACGGTCGTCGCGCTTCTGCATCTGGACCGACACGCCTTCATCGTGCTTTTCGACCTTTATGGTCAGGCAGCGCATGACATCATCATGCAGGCGCATCAGCCGTTCCATTTCCTGCACGGCCGGTGCCGGAGCATCGGAGCGCAGAAAGGCATAATGGCCCTTGCGGTTCTTGTTGATCTTGTAGGCCATCGTCTTGACGCCCCAGTATTCATGCTCGACGACCTTGCCGCCGTTGTCCGAAATCACCGTGGAGAAATGTTCGATAAGGGCCTCGGCCTGGGTGTTCGACAGGTCCTGACGCGAAATGAAGACATGCTCATACAAAGGCATGCGGTCTCCGATCTTTTCAGGCGCATTTCATAGAGCGGGCCAGACCTTCTGCGGCCCGTTCACGAGGCGATGCGCCGGTTCCGTGATGTGCAGAAGGATGGTGGCTTATACAGGCACCGCCGCCCGGCGCAAGACGGAATTCCGCGCCGGTTTCTTATTGGTACAAATATCCTCGGGGGGGGCCGAAGGCGGGGGGCAGACAGCCCCCTTTTGTGCGCCGGGGCAGAGCGGAATTGCGCCAGGCGGGGCCAGCGGCTAAGCAGTTTTTGATAGGCAAGGGGGAGAGATCATGAGCCGCGCAGTGGTATTTCCGGGGCAGGGGGCGCAGACCATCGGCATGGGCAAGGCTTTGGCTGATGCCTATCCCGCCGCCCGCGCAGTGTTTGACGAGGTGGACGCGGCGCTGGGCCAGAGGCTTTCGGCGCTGATCTGGGAGGGCGCGCAGGACGATCTGACCCTGACTGCCAATGCCCAGCCGGCCTTGATGGCCACATCGATCGCCGCACTGCGGGCGCTGGAGGCCGAAGGGTTTTCACTGGGTTCCGCCGCTTTCGTTGCCGGGCACTCATTGGGGGAATATTCCGCCCTCTGCGCCGCCGGGGTCTTGTCGCTGGCCGATACCGCGCGGTTGCTGCGGATCCGCGGCCGTGCCATGCAAGATGCGGTGCCGGTCGGCGTGGGGGCGATGGCGGCGCTGCTGGGGCTGGATTTCGCCGCTGCCACCGAGGTTGCCGCCGAGGCGGCGCAGGGGCAGGTGTGCCAGGCCGCCAATGACAATGATCCGGGGCAGGTAGTCGTGTCCGGTCACCGCGAAGCGGTTGAACGGGCTTTGGAGATTGCCAAAGCCAAAGGAGCCAAGCGCGCGATCCTGCTGCCGGTCAGCGCGCCGTTTCATTGCGCGCTGATGCAGCCTGCCGCCGATGTGATGGCAGAAGCTTTGGCGGGCGTGGTGTTTTCGCCACCCTCGGTGCCGGTTGTCACCAATGTGCGGGCGGTGGCCGTCAGCGATCCGGCCATGCTTCGGGCGCTGCTGGTGGCGCAGGTGACCGGGTCGGTGCGCTGGCGGGAATCGGTCGGCTGGATGGCGGCGCAGGGGGTGACGGAGTTCTGGGAAGTGGGCGCGGGCAAGGCGCTGAGCGGCATGATCCGGCGGATCTCAAAGGAAGCCGAGTGCCGTTCTATTGGCAGCCCGGAGGATGTGGCCGCCGCGTTGGTCTGATCCCTTCGCAGCAAACCGACGGAAGCTTGGTCGGGGGACGCAACGAAGCTGAAGCTGAAGGCCCGCTGTCCCCGCCCGGTGACTGACGTTTCGGACAGGTGGCATGCACGCGGTAGGGCTGCTATGGGGCGCGAACATCGGGAGTGGAGGCATCATGTTTGATCTGACGGGCAAGGCAGCGCTGGTGACCGGCGCATCGGGGGGGATCGGGGGGGCCATTGCGCGTGCCTTGCATGGGGCCGGGGCTACCGTCGGCCTGTCGGGCACCCGGATCGAGCCGCTGGAGGCGCTGGCGGCGGAACTGGGCAGGCGCGCCCATGTGCTGCCCTGCGATCTGAGCGACCCTGTAGCGGTCGAGGCTTTGCCGAAGGCGGCGGTGGCGGCGATGGGATCGGTGGATATTCTGGTCAACAATGCCGGGATCACCCGCGACAATCTGTTCATCCGGATGTCGGATGCGGAGTGGGATCAGGTGCTGGCGGTCAACCTCACTTCCAGCTTCCGGCTGTGCCGGGGTCTGGTGCGCGGCATGATGAAAGCGCGGTGGGGGCGGATCGTCAACATCACTTCGGTGGTAGGGCACGGCGGCAATCCGGGGCAAGCCAACTATGCCGCTGCCAAGGCCGGGTTGGTCGCCATGTCGAAATCGCTGGCCAGGGAGGTTGCGACGCGCGGAATTACGGTAAACTGCGTGGCCCCCGGCCTAATCACAACGGCGATGACCGACAAGCTGAATGACGCGCAGAAAGCCACCATCCTGCGCGATGTTCCGGCAGCGAGAATGGGGGACCCGGCGGAAGTCGCAGCGGCGGTTCTGTATCTGGCAAGCCCAGAAGCCGCCTATGTCACCGGAACCACGTTGCATGTGAACGGCGGGATGGAGATGATTTGAAACGCCCGGCCCGGATTTCACGGAATGCGTTCCGCCGCCGATCTTTCCCCCCTTGGTGACGCGCCGAAAGCGTTTGCCTGTGGCAAAGAACATGCTATAGGCCAGCCTGATTGAACCGGGGCGCATGCTGTGCGTTTGTTGGTTGTACGGTGCCGCCAACGGTGCCGGAAGCAGAGCCGCCCCAAGGGGCACAAAACAGAAAACAATGGGTGGAAGCCCGAAACTGCTAGAGGAAGAGACATGAGCGACATCGCGGACCGCGTGAAAAAGATTGTTGTCGAGCACCTGGGTGTGGAAGGCGACAAGGTCACCGAGAACGCGTCTTTCATCGACGATCTGGGTGCTGACAGCCTTGACACCGTCGAACTGGTCATGGCGTTTGAAGAAGAATTCGGGATCGAGATTCCCGATGATGCTGCCGAAACCATCCAGACCTTTGGCGATGCCGTGAGCTTCATCACCAAAGCTGCCTGAGGGCCGCTGACGGATTATTAAAAACGGCTCCCTTTCGGGTGCCGTTTTGCATTTCAGGCTCCGCCTGGTCCGGCCGCCCTATTCCGCCACAGCGGGCCGCACCACGTGGTCGCGCAGCTCGATCTCCACCAGCAGGAACGAAACCGCCAATCCCACAACGGCCAGCCCGGCAGCGATCAGATAGATCGGATGCAGGCTGTTGACCACCGCCACCGTCACCGTTTCCAGCGCCCCAGGGGGCAGTGCAGCCAGAAACTGCGGGCCGATTTCCAGCGGGCCATCGCCCGCCAGCGCCCCGATCTGCGGAGCCAGCCGTGCTGCAAAGATCGCGCCGAACAGCGCCACCCCCAACGACCCGCCGATCTGGCGGAACATGATCCCGGCCGCTGTCGCCGCCCCCAGCACCTCACGCGGTACGGCGTTCTGCACCGCCGTTGTCACCACCGGGAAGATGCAGCCCATGCCAAGACCGACGCAGCCGATATAAAGGCCAACCAGCGGATAGGGCGTTTCGACCGACAGGGTGGACAAGAGCCCCATGCCAAGGATCAGAAACGAGGTTCCGATGATCGGCAGCAGCTTGTAGCGCCCGGTCCGGGTCATGGTCTGCCCCGCGATGGTCGAGGCCACCAGAATCCCCACCGTCATCGGGATCAGTTGCAGCCCTGACATGGTTGGAGACGAGCCCTTTGCAATCTGGAGATAGAGCGGCAGAAAGGTCAGTGCCCCGAACATGCATGCGCCGGCCACAAAGCCCACAATCGAGGTCACCCAGAACACGTTGAGCCGGAACAGCTTCATCGGCAAGATCGGTTCCGTTGCGCGCTGCTCTATGAGGATGAACATCAGTGTTGACACCACCGCCGCCGCGATCATCGCCAGCACGGCGGGTGACTCCCACGCAAGGCTGCGCCCGCCAAGGCTTGTCACCAGCACCATCGACGACAACGCCACCGTCAGAAGCGCCGCCCCGGCAAAGTCGATCTTGTGCGACACCCGGTTTACCGGCGCGTGGAAGCCGAGCGCAAAGCCCGCCAGTGCTGCAATGCCAAGCGGCAGGTTGACAAAGAAGATCCAATGCCAGCTGAGCGTTTCAACGAACCAGCCGCCCAGCAACGGCCCTGCCACCGCTGACACCGAAAACACCCCGGCAAACACCCCCTGGACCTTGCCGCGGTCTTTGGGTTCGATCACGTCGCCGATGATCGACAGGGCCAGCACGAACAGACCGCCACCACCAAACCCCTGAATGACCCGCGACAGGATGAGCATGGGCATGCTGGTGGAAATGCCGCAGAGGATCGACCCGATCAGGAACAGCCCGACCGCCACGAACACCACATTGCGCCGCCCGTACAGATCGCCGAACTTGCCGTAAAGCGGGGCAACCACGGTGGAGGACAGGATATAGGCGGTGACCACCCAGCTGAGGTGGTCAATCCCGCCAAGGTCGGCCACGATGGTGGGAAGCGCTGTAGAAACAATGGTTTGATCCAGAGACGCCAGCAGCAGAAGCACCGCAACCGATGCAATTACCGTGGCCACCGAGGTCGGTTGCCGGGCAGTTTGATGGCTGGCGAGGCCCGGCTTGGCGGGGGACTGATTTTCGGCAGGCAAGGCAATTCTCCTGGAAGGCCGCAAGGGGTGGCGCCTGAGGCATGCCGCCTATTGTCGGGCAGTGGAGGGGTAAGGCGCGGTAAATTAAATGTCAACAGCATATATTTGTCAGAAGCACTTAATTGACAAAGACATGTTATTGCTTCATGACCGCCGACATGACAAGCGACACCCGTACCTCTGATGCCAGTCTGGCATGCCATCCTGCCGACACCAGCGGAACCTTTTCCGATCCAGCGCGGCAGGCGTTGGACCAGCTTGACGCCGCCACGTTTCAATGGGCGCGGCGGGTTCAGCGCGGCGAATTTGCGCGCCGGATGATCCGGCGGTTGCAACTGGATCTGGAACTCGCGGAGTTTCAGGGGCTGACAGCCATTGTCCGCCTGCAGTTCGGCGTTGGTGGGTTGGAACCGCGCGCGGCCTCGGTTGGCGATCTGGCGGAGGAAATGGCCATCGACCCTTCCCGCGCCAGCCGGATCGCGGCGGTGCTGGTCAACAAGGGCTTCGTGCGGCGGCAGGCGGCGCAGGGCGACGGGCGCAAGTCGATCCTGGAGTTGAGTGGCGCAGGGATTGCCACGATGCATCTGGTCAGGCTGGCCAAATCCGACATGACAGTCAAGACCTTTGCCAACTGGCCGGAAGCCGACATCGTCGCCTTTTCGGGTCTGTTCTCGCGGTTTGCTGCCGAGGGTCTGAAGCTTCCAGACCCTGACGATGGCGCGGATGCGGCGCGCGATGCGATTGCAGGCGCGCTGGCGCGGGAACTGAACCGCCGCTCCGATGCCGCCGGTGCTGAAAACGGTATCGGGGATTGAGGCGCGTACTTCTTGGCGACGCCCCACAGGCGGGCATGTTGCGCCGATCGGGGTCGGCGTGTAAGAACGCTGGCGCGGCACAAGACCGCCGGGGCATGAAGCGGGGGCGGGCGTGAAACGAGTGGTCATCACCGGGCTTGGCATGGTTACACCGCTGGCCTGCGGTGTTGAAGCGACCTGGTCGCGGTTGATCGCCGGGCAATCGGGTGCCGGGATCATCCAGAAATTCGACGCCAGCCATCTGGCCACCACCTATGCCTGCGAAGTGCCGCGCGGTGACGGCAGCAACGGCACCTTCAACCCCGACGACTGGATGGAACCCAAAGACCAGCGCAAGGTCGATGATTTCATCCTGTATGGCGTGGCGGCGGCGGTTCAGGCGGTGCGGGACGCGGGCTGGACCCCGCAAGATGAGCAAAGCCGCTGCCGCACCGGCGTGATGATCGGATCGGGTATCGGCGGGCTGAGTTCCATCGCCGAAACTGCCGTGCTCATCAAGGAGCGCGGACCCAGGCGGGTATCGCCGTTCTTTATCCCCGGGGCGCTTATCAACCTGATTTCCGGGCAGGTCTCGATCCGGTTCGGCTTCAAGGGGCCGAACCATGCCGTTGTCACCGCCTGTTCTACCGGTGCCCATGCCATCGGCGACGCTGCCCGGCTGATCCAGTGGGGCGACGCCGATGTGATGATCGCGGGCGGCGCTGAAAGCCCGATATCGGAAATCGGCATTGCCGGGTTCAACGCCTGCAAGGCTCTGTCGACCAAGCGCGCCGACGATCCGACCAAGGCGAGCCGCCCCTATGACGCCGATCGCGACGGGTTTGTGATGGGCGAAGGGGCCGGGGTTGTGGTGCTGGAGTCGCTGGAACATGCGCAGGCGCGGGGGGCGAAGATCTATGCCGAGGTGCTGGGTTACGGCATGTCGGGTGACGCCTATCACATCACCGCGCCGGCCGAGGACGGCGACGGCGCATTCCGCAGCATGAAGGCCGCGCTGGCCCGCGCCGGACTTAAGCCTGCCGATGTGGATTATATCAACGCTCATGGCACCTCGACCATGGCCGACACGATTGAACTGGCCGCTGTGGAACGGTTGCTGGGCGATGCGGCTGCCGGTGTCACGATGAGTTCAACCAAATCTGCCACCGGGCATCTGCTGGGTGCCGCCGGGGCGATCGAGGCGATATTCTGCGTGCTGGCCCTGCGTGATCAGGTGGCACCGCCGACCATCAACCTTGACAATCCGGCGGTGCAGCCAAAACTGGACCTAGCCCCCCATGTTGCGCGCAAGCGGCGGATCGACGTGGCGCTGTCGAATTCGTTCGGGTTTGGGGGCACCAATGCGTCGCTGGTGCTTGGCCGGGTAGTCGGCTGATGTGGCGCAACATCGCCTCCAACGCGCTGACGCTGTTCGTGGTGGCACTGGTGGTGGCCGGATCGGCGCTGGCCTGGGGCAAACGGGAATTCAGCAGCCCTGGGCCGCTGGTGGCCGGTATCTGCCTGAAGGTGGACAAAGGGTCCAATCTCGGTGTGGTTTCAGATGAACTGGCGGCGCAGGGGGCGGTGACATCAGACAGCATTTTCCGCCTGGGTGCCCGCTATACCGACCAATCATCCGGTCTGAAGTTCGGCAGCTATCTGATCCCCGCCGGGGCTTCGATGGCCGAGATTCTGGCTTTGATCACGGGTGATGGCCAAAGCACCTGTGGCACCGAGATCAACTATCGCATCGGGGTTGCCGCTGCCGACCTGGTGCTGCGCCAGCTTGACCCCGCCACCAACCGCTATGTCGAAGTGGCAAAGTTCGATCCCGCCACCGATGCCGCACCGCCTGAATTCGTCGCGGTGCAGGACGCCGCCGATACCCGCTTGCGGGTGACGCTGGCCGAAGGTGTGACAAGCTGGCAAGTGGTCGAGGCTCTGAAGCGCGCGCCGTTTCTGGCGGGTGAACCGGGCGACCTGCCTGCCGAAGGGGCGCTGGCCCCGGATAGCTATGAGGTCGACCGCGGGGCCGACCGCGCCGGGTTGCTGGCCGAAATGACCATGCGGCAATCTGCCGTGCTGGCCGGGGCCTGGGCCAACCGCGCCGCCGATCTGCCGGTTGCTTCGGCGCAGGAAGCGCTGGTGCTGGCATCCTTGGTGGAAAAGGAAACCGGCGTCACCGAGGAACGCGCAAGGGTGGCATCGGTCTTTGTCAACCGGCTCAATCAGGGGATCAAGCTGCAGACCGACCCGGCGGTCATCTATGGCCTGACCAAGGGCAAGGGGGTGCTTGGCCGCGGCCTGCGCGCCAGCGAGTTGCGGTCGAACACGCCTTACAACACCTATGTTCATGCCGGATTGCCGCCCGGTCCGATTGCCAACCCCGGCCGCGCCAGCATCGAGGCGGCGCTGCATCCTGATACCACCGATTTCCTGTTTTTCGTTGCCGATGGCACCGGAGGCCACGCTTTTGCCGCCACTTTGGCCGAGCACAACGAGAATGTCGCCAAATGGCGGGCGATTGAAAAGGCGCTGGCGGAAAAAGCCGCCGCCGATGCTGCGAACGGTGGGGTTTTGCAACCCTGAAGATAGTTCTTGACTTTGCGAACTCCTCTGGGTATAAAACGGGCATGATGGAAGAAATGGGCAAGCGGCACGGGGAAACCCGGGGCCGCTTTTTCAATTCTGTCGCACAGTCGGCAGCTTAACCGAGCAGCCCACAGGTCCGCGGGCACGAGAAGCGGGTTCCCCAAGAAAATGACAGAAATGAAATCCATCGGGCGAGATGGGTCACCGGAAGCGCTTTTGTCGGTGACAGAGCAACACCTGCTCAGGTCGGTAGACGATCTGAACGGGATCATAAAGGCGATCAAGGCCGGGGATATCAGCCGCTCGAAAGAGGTTACGGCAATCATATCCCTGCTTGGCAAGGCGCTCCAGTCGGCGCTGGATGAAAGGACCAGAGTTGAAAAGCTCCGCAGACATGAAGCCGGTGTTGTCAACGATTACGCGATCGACTTCGACGCAGCACGCGATGAGATCGGGCGCCGTCTGGCTCGCCTGCGCGCCACAGGAAGTGGTGCAGCAATTTCTTGACGGATTGAGCAACGGCGCGCTGCTGGCGCTGCCGTGGCTGTTCGAATTCTGGGCACTGCCGCACCAGTTGCCGCCAGAGGGCGACTGGAAGACCTGGGTGGTCCGGGGTGGCCGTGGCGCCGGCAAGACCCGCGCCGGGGCCGAATGGGTCCGCGCCGAGGTTGAGGGGGCGCGGCCGCTGGACAAGGGGCGGTCGCACCGGGTGGCATTGATCGGCGAAACGCTGGATCAGGCCCGCGAGGTGATGGTATTTGGCGAAAGCGGCATTCTGGCCTGTTCGCCGCCCGACCGCAAACCTGTGTGGGAGGCCGGGCGCAAACGGCTTTTATGGCCCAACGGGGCCACCGCCACGATCTATTCCGCCCATGATCCCGAAAGCCTGCGGGGGCCACAGTTTGATGCCGCCTGGGTCGACGAACTGGCGAAATGGAAACGCGCTGAAGAGACCTGGGACATGCTGCAATTCGGCCTGCGGCTGGGCGATGCGCCACGGCAGGTTGTCACCACCACGCCGCGCAACGTGCCGGTGCTGAAATCCCTGCTGGCCAACCCTTCCACCGTCTCGACCCATGCACCCACCGAAGCCAACCGCGCCTATCTGGCGGCGTCGTTCCTCGAAGAGGTCCGGGCCCGCTATTCTGGCACTAGGCTTGGGCGGCAGGAACTGGATGGTGTGTTGCTGGAGGATGCAGAAGGCGCGCTGTGGACGAGTGCCGGGCTGGAGGCGGCCCGGGTCGATCAGGTTCCCGCGTTGAGCCGGATCGTGGTGGCGGTGGACCCGGCGGTTTCGGGCCATGCCGGGTCGGACGAATGCGGGATCGTGGTTGCCGGAGTGCTGACCGAGGGGCCGCCGCAGGACTGGCGGGCCTATGTGCTGGAAGATGCCACGGTCCGCGCCACGTCGCCATCGGAATGGGCGCAGGCGGCGCTGGACGCGATGGAGCGCCATGGCGCGGAGCGGCTGGTGGCCGAGGTCAATCAGGGCGGTGATCTGGTGGAAAGCGTGGTGCGCCAGATTGATCCCCTGGTGCCGTTCCACGCGGTGCGCGCATCGCGTGGCAAAGTGGCACGGGCTGAGCCGGTGGCAGCACTTTATGAACAGGGCCGGGTGCGGCATGTGCGTGGCCTTGGCAAGCTAGAAGACCAGATGTGCCTGATGACTGCGCGTGGCTATGAGGGGCGTGGCAGCCCCGATCGGGTTGATGCGCTGGTCTGGGCGTTGACGGAGCTGATGATCCTGCCTGCCGCCCATTGGCGCAGGCCGAGGGTGCGGCTGCTCTGACGCTGTGTCCATTTTCTGTTTCCAAATATCCCACGGGGGTCCGGGGGTGTGAAACCCCCGGCCTACGCCGGAAGGGACTGGAACCGGTCTGGCTTGATGTGCCGGACCTCCATTCGCCTGAACGAGGAGCAAACGCATGGTGTTCGAATTTTTCCGGCGCGCCGGATCGGCAGTGCCGGAGGGGGCGGGGGGCAGCATCGCTGCGCTTCAGGCCCCGGAAGCAAAGGCTTCGGCCACCGGACCGGTGATTGCCTATGCCAGTTCGGGGCGTGTGGCCTGGAGCCCGCGCGATACTGTATCGTTGACCAAAACCGGGTTTCAGGGCAATCCGGTCGGATTCCGCACCGTCAAGCTGATTGCCGAGGCGGCGGCGGCGCTGCCGCTGGTGTTGCAGGACCACGAACGGCGTTTTGATCAGCATCCGTTGCTGGACCTGATCCGCCGCCCCAACGGGGCTCAGGGCAAGGCCGAACTGTTCGAGGCGCTTTATGGCCAGTTGCTGTTGTCGGGCAATGGCTATCTGGAAGCGGTGGGCGGTGAAGATGCCGACGGCGCGGTGATGTTGCCGGGTGAACTGCATGTGCTGCGCTCTGACCGGATGAGCCTGATCCCCGGCATCGACGGTTGGCCGGTGGCCTATGACTACACGGTCGGCAACCGTCGCCACCGCTTTGACGTGACCGGTCTGGCCAGTCCGATCTGCCATATCAAGACCTTTCATCCACAAGATGATCATTATGGATTGTCGCCGATGCAAGCTGCGGCGACCGCGGTGGATGTTCACAACTCTGCCTCGCGCTGGTCAAAGTCGTTGCTCGACAATGCCGCACGGCCCTCTGGTGCCATCATCTACAAGGGCACTGACGGTCAGGGTTCGATGAGTGCCGATCAATACGACCGGCTGGTCAGCGAGATGGAGGCGCATCACCAGGGTGCCCGAAATGCCGGGCGGCCGATGCTGCTGGAAGGCGGACTTGACTGGAAGCCGATGGGGTTCAGCCCCTCGGACATGGAGTTCCAGAAAACCAAGGAAGCCGCCGCGCGTGAGATTGCGGTGGCCTTTGGCGTGCCGCCGATGCTGATCGGCCTGACCGGTGATGCCACCTATGCCAACTATCAGGAAGCCAACCGGGCATTCTACCGGCTGACCGTGGTGCCGCTGGTCACGCGGGTTGCCGCCAGCGTTTCGTATTGGCTTTCAGCCTTTACCGGCGAAATGGTCGAATTGCGGCCCGATCTGGATCAGGTGCCCGCACTGGCGGCGGAGCGCGATCAGCAGTGGGCCCGCGTTGGTGCCGCAACCTTTCTGACCGACACCGAAAAGCGCGCCATTCTGGGTCTGCCACGGCTGGCGGAGGAAGAATGAACGAGCGCGTGCCTGTCGGGGGATCGCGCTACCTGTACGACAGTTTCGACGCCGCCTCGGCGCGGATCGAGGCCAACGAACGGGTGGCGCAGGAGCGCTGGACCGCGCTGGAATACCGGTTGCAGCAGATCGAAACCACGTTGGAGCGGATGGAGCGGCGGATTTGGCTCGCCGTTTACGGCATGGCGGCATTTCTTGCCGCTCAGGGGGCCGAAGTGCTGCTGCAATCGGCGATCAAATAGGAAAGGGCGGGTGTGATGAATGACAGTCCGGGTTTGCCGGGGCTGGAGCACAAGTATGTGCGGCTGGCTGAAGAGATGGTCGTCACCGATGGCACGGTGATTTCGGGCTATGCCTCGTTGTTCGACAAGCGCGACCAAGGCGGTGACGTGGTGCTGCCCGGGGCTTACGGCAAAAGCCTGAAGGCGTTGGCGGGCAAGGGTGGACGGGTCAAGATGCTTTGGCAGCATGACCCCGCCCAGCCCATCGGCATCTGGGATGAGGTCCGCGAAGACAATCGCGGCCTGTATGTCAAGGGCCGCCTGCTGGCCGAAGTGGAGAAGGGCCGCGAAGCGGCGGCGCTGATTGCAGCGGGGGCGATCGACGGTCTGTCGATCGGCTATCGTACCGTCCGCGCCGAAAAGGATGGCAAGGGCCAGCGGCTCTTGTCGGAACTGGAGCTGTGGGAAGTGTCTTTGGTGACATTCCCGATGCTGCCTGATGCGCGGGTCGGGGCAAAGGGCAATGCGCCTGATGGCTTGCTGCGCGCACTTGCCCGAGCCTTCGACGAGGCCCGGGAAGCATTGGCGGGCCAGGGCCCCGCTGTCTGAACCTCGCGAAAAAGGGTGATGCAAATGATGAAAACCGAGACCAAGGCTCGGGTCGAAACCGGCATGCCGGACGACCTGCACCCGGCAGCGGAGGTAAAGACCGCGCTGACCGGATTTCTGAATGAGTTCAAAGGCTTTCAGACCGATATGAAATCAAAGCTGCAACAACAGGAAGAGCGACTGACCATGCTTGATCGGAAAACCATGATTTCGGCGCGCCCGGCGCTTGCGACCAACGCGGACTTTGATGTGCCGCACAAAAAGGCCTTTGCCGCCTATGTGCGCAGTGGCGATGACGATGGCCTGCGCGGGCTGGTGCTGGAAGGCAAGGCCCTGTCCACCGCCGTCGCTTCTGACGGTGGCTATCTGGTGGACCCGCAAACCTCTGACCGGATCCGGTCGCTGCTGTTTGCCACCTCGTCGCTGCGTTCGGTCGCCAATGTGGTCAATGTCGATGCCCCGTCGTTCGACGTGCTGATCGACCGCACCGAAGTCGGCTCTGGCTGGGCGACCGAAACGGCGTCGCAGGCTGAAACCTCGACCCCGGCCATCGAGCGTATCTCGATCAAGCTGCACGATTTGTCGGCGATGCCCAAGGCCAGCCAGCGTTTGCTGGACGACAGCGCCTTTGATGTCGAGGGCTGGCTGGCTGGCAAGATCGCCACCCGCTTCATCCGCGCCGAAGCCGCCGCTTTCATCAGCGGCACCGGGGTCGATCAGCCCAAAGGCTTTCTGCTGCCAACGCAGGTTGCCAACGCCTCATGGACCTGGGGCAACATCGGCTATATCCCCACCGGTTTCGCAGGTGACTTTTCGCCCACCAACTCTGCCGATTGCATCGTGAACCTGGTTTACGCGCTGACGGCTGACTATCGCGCCAACGCCACCTTTGTGATGAACTCGAAAACCGCCGGCGCGGTGCGCAAGATGAAGGACGCCGACGGCCGGTTCCTGTGGTCCGACGGTCTGGCAGCCGCTGCCCCGGCGCTGCTGATGGGATATCCGGTGCTGGTCTGCGAAGACATGCCCGACATCGCCGCCAACAGCTATTCCATCGCTTTCGGCGATTTCCGATCCGGCTACACCATCGCCGAACAGCCGGACGTGCGCGTGCTGCGTGACCCGTTCTCTGCCAAGCCGAACGTGCTGTTTTATGCCCACAAGCGGGTTGGTGGCGAAGTGACCGACTTTGCTGCGATCAAGACGCTGAAATTCGCCGTCAGCTAGAGCTGGCGCGAAAAGACTGCCCCCGGTGCAAGCCGGGGGCAGGTTCAGGCTGCATGTCTGACCCTCTTGCAGGCAGGAATTCGGAGAAACCCCATGATCTTGATCGAACAGGCCCCGGTGGCCGATGCAGCCTTGCCGTTGCAGGAATTCAAGGACCATCTGCGGCTTGGTACCGGCTTTACCGATGATGGCGCGCAGGATGCGCTGCTCAAGCGGTTGCTTCGCGCCGCCGTGGCTGGAATTGAAAGCCGTATCAGCAAGATGCTGATCAAGCGTTCGTTCCTTTACACCATCGAATGCTGGCGCGATCCGGGCGAACAGGCGCTGCCGGTCGCCCCGGTGCAAGCCATCACGTCGTTGACGCTGGTCGATGTGACCGGGATACCGACGCTGATCGACCCTACCCGCTATGTGCTCGTGCGTGACACCCATCGCCCCAAACTGGCCGCATCGGGGGTGCTGCTGCCCAATATCCCCACCGATGGCACGGCAGAGATCGTGTTCGACGCGGGCTTTGGTCCGGCATGGACCGATGTTCCTGCCGATCTGAGCCAGGCGGCGATGCTGCTGGCAGCGCAATATCACGAACACCGGCTGGAAAGCGATGCGGGCACCATGCCGTTTGGTGTCACCGCGCTGATCGAGCGCTGGCGCAATATCCGCATTCTGGGTGGGGGTGTGGCGTGAAAGCGGTAAACCTGTCGCGCAAGCTGGTGCTGGAGCAGGTGACGCGCACCGCCGACAGCATGGGCGGCCATGTGCTGACATGGGTGCCACTTGGCACCCTGTGGGCGGATGTTCAGCCGGGCACCGGGGGCGAGCGCTATGCCGAGTTCGTCACCCTGTCGAATGTCGCCTATCGCATCACGGTGCGCGGTGCCCCGCAGGGAGCGCCCTCGCGCCCCAAGCCGGAGCAACGGTTCCGCGATGGCATTCGGATTTTCCACATCGTAGCGGTGACCGAAGCGGACATTGAGGCGCAATATCTGACCTGTTTCGCGCAAGAGGAGGTAGGGGCATGAGCTATGGTGTTGCCGCCGCATTGCAGGCCGCTGTCTATCAGCATCTGGCCGCTGATACCGCCCTTGCCTCGCTGGTCGGCGCCGCGATTTATGATGCGGTGCCGGCGGGTACCGCTCAAGGCACCTTCGTGTCGATCGGGCCTGAAGACGTGCGCGACCGGTCTGACAAGAGCGGCGGCGGGGCCGAGCATGATTTCGTGGTGAGTGTCATCACCGATCTTGCCGGATTTGCCACCGCCAAGGCGGCGGCAACGGCGGTATCGGATGCGCTGATCGGCGCGCCCTTGGTGCTAACACGCGGTGCACTGGTCGGCCTGTGGTTTCTGAAAGCCGTTGCCCGGCGCGGCGACCGTGGGTTGGTGCGCCGCATCGACCTGACCTTCCGCGCCCGCGTCGAAGACAATTGACCCTTTTACTGGAGAGACGGACATGGTGGCCCAAAACGGCAAAGACCTGTTGATCAAACTTGATCTGACGGCGAACGGACAGTTTGTAACCATCGCGGGGCTGCGTGCCACCCGGATCAGTTTCAACGCTGAAACCGTGGATGTCACCAGCCTGGAAAGTCAGGGTGGCTGGCGCGAACTGCTGGGGGGGGCCGGGGTCAAATCGGCGTCCATCGCGGGGTCGGGCGTGTTCCGCGACGATCCCGCCGACGAGCGCGCCCGCCAGATCTTCTTTAACGGCGAAGTGCCGAATTTTCAGGTGATCGTGCCCAGTTTCGGCATCATCGAGGGGCCCTTCCAGATCACCAGCCTTGACTATGCCGGCAGCCACAATGGCGAAGCGACCTATGAGCTGGCGCTGGCTTCGGCCGGGGTTCTGAGCTTCACGGCGATCTGATGGTCAATCCCTATACGGGTGAAGTGGCGATTCGTCTGGATGGCGTGGCGCATGTCATGAAGCTGACTCTTGGGGCGCTGGCAGAGTTGGAAACTGCGCTGGACGCCCCGAGCCTGATCGACCTGGTCGAGCGGTTCGAGGCGGGGCGGTTCTCTACCCGCGACGTGCTGGCGCTGGTGGTCGCCGGTTTGCGCGGTGGCGGCTGGACCGGTTCTGCCGCCGACCTTTTGCAGGTGGACATCGGCGGTGGTCCGGTGGAAGCGGCGCGGGCGGCGGCGGAGCTGCTGGCCCGCGCCTTTCAGGTGCCAAGCGGTGCGCCATGACCGGGATTGACTGGCCCGGGACGATGCGGGCCGGGCTGCGCGATCTGGGCCTGCGGCCATGGGAGTTCTGGCGGCTGACGCCGGTGGAACTGCTGCTGATGCTGGGGGTCGAAGGTACCGCGGCGCCTTTGACCCGCGCACGGCTGGAGCAACTGGCTGTGGCTTTTCCGGATTTGGAACAGGGGAACGATGATGGCGGATGTGGATGCATTGAGCGACCAGCTGGCGGCACTGGAGGCGAGCCTGGAGGGAGCGCAGGCGGTGACTTCGGCGTTTGAAGGCGAGTTGAGCCGGATGCGGGAAAGCCTGATCTACACCGGTCGGGAGGTCAACACGCTGTCATCCTCGATCGGTGGCGGGCTTCGGCGCGCCTTTGACGGGCTGGTGTTTGACGGGCTGAAGCTGTCGGACGCGCTGCGGGTTGTGGCGAAATCGATGGTGGATGCAGTCTATTCGGCGGCGCTCAAGCCTGTGCAAGGCGCGCTGGGTGGGGCTTTGGCGAACGGGCTGAACTCTTTGATGAGCGGTTTGACCCCTTTTGCCAAAGGCGGGGTCGTCAGTGGCCCCACCGCATTCCCGATGCGCGGCGGCGGCGGCCTGATGGGCGAAGCCGGGCCTGAGGCGATCATGCCGCTTTCGCGCGGTGCCGACGGACGGCTGGGCGTTTCGATGAGTGGGGGCGGGCCGGTCAATGTGGTGATGAACATCACCACCCCCGATGTCACCGGGTTTCAGCGCAGCCAGAGCCAGATTGCCGCCGACATGGCGCGCGCGCTCGGCCGTGGCCAGCGCAACCGTTAGGAGAGAACCATGGGATTTCACGAAATTCGCTTTCCTGCCAACCTGAGCTTCGGCTCGGTCGGCGGGCCGGAGCGGCGCACCGAGATCGTCACGTTGTCCAACGGGTTCGAAGAGCGCAACACGCCCTGGGCTGACTCTCGCCGCCGCTATGACGCAGGTGTGGGGTTGCGCAGCCTGGATGATGTGGAAGCGCTGCTCGCCTTTTTCGAGGCGCGACGCGGGCAGTTGTTCGGCTTTCGCTGGAAAGACTGGTCCGACTACAAATCCTCGATCCCGTCAGCTGCGCCGCATTTCGAGGATCAGTTGCTGGGCCACGGCGATGGTGTGACCCGCGATTTCCAGATCCTTAAAACCTATAAATCGGGCAACCAAAGCTATGCCCGCCCGATTGCCAAACCGGTTGCGGCAACGGTGCTGGTGGGGGCAGGCGGGGTGCAGATGACCGAAACCATCCATTTCACCTTTGATGCCACCGCCGGCATCATCAGCTTTGAAGCTGCCCCTGATCCGGATGCGCCCGTTACCGCCGGGTTCGAATTTGATGTGCCGGTGCGGTTCGATACCGATCGCATCCAGACCTCTGTCGCCAGTTTCAAGGCGGGGCAGGTGCCGAATGTGCCGGTCGTGGAGGTGCGGTTGTGATGACAGCACTTGATGACCATCTGGCGCTGGGCACGACGACCGTCTGCCGAGCCTGGGCTGTAACGCGGCGTGACGGTACGGTGATGGGGTTTACCGACCATGACCGCGATCTGTCCTTTGACGCCATCACATTTCGGGCCAGCACGGGGGTTACCGCCAAGGCCTTGCAGCAGTCGACCGGCCTGTCGGTTGACAATTCGGAAGCCGTTGGCGCTTTGACCAGCGCCGCACTCACCGAAACCGATATTCTGGCGGGGCGCTATGACGGTGCCGGGGTTCAGGTCTGGCTGGTCAACTGGGCCGATGTGGCGGCGCGCAAGTTGCAGTTTCGGGGCTCATTGGGGGAGATCGAGCGCAGCGGTGGCGGTTTTCGTGCAGAATTGCGCGGATTGGCTGAAGTGCTCAACCAGCCGCAAGGTTTGGTTTATCAAAAGACCTGCTCTGCCGTTCTTGGTGACGGGCGGTGTCGGTTCGATCTGGACGCCTTGGGTTACAGCGACGAACGCCCGGCCGAGGGTGTGTCTGACCGCCGGCATTTCCAGTTTTCCGGCTTTGCAGGCTTTGATGATCGCTGGTTCGAAGGTGGCAGGTTGCTTGTGCTGACAGGTGCCGCCACCGGGCTTGTCGGCGTGGTCAAGAACGACAGGTTGAGTGCTGCGGGGCGCAGCATCGAGCTTTGGCAGTCACTGGGGGCTGAAATCTTGACCGGTGACGTGCTGCGGTTTGAGGCGGGGTGCGACAAGCGGGCTGATACTTGTCGACTGAAATTTAACAATTTCAGTAACTTCCGTGGCTTTCCTGATATTCCGGGCGAGGATTGGCTGATGAGCTACCCAACACGAGCCGGATTGAATGATGGCGGGAGCCTGATGCGATGACCAACCTTGGGGAGCGCATTGTGGCAGAGGCAAGGGCATGGATCGGCACACCCTATCTGCATCAGGCCTCGGTCCGGCTGGCCGGTGCGGATTGTCTTGGCCTGCTGCGCGGCGTCTGGCGAGAAGTGGTCGGTGACGAACCGGAGGTGGTGCCGGCCTATACCCAGGACTGGGCAGAGCCGGGGCACATCGAGGCACTTCTGCAGGCTTCCAACCGTCATCTGATTCCCAGGGCCCTGCAAGCGGAGGCACCCGGCGATGTGCTGCTGTTTCGTATGCGCGACGGGGCGATTGCCAAGCATCTGGGGATTGCCGCCCGGGTTGGCCCGCCGCTGGGTGCGAGTTTTATCCATGCCTACACCGGGCATGGGGTGGTTGAAAGCCCGCTGTCCGACCCCTGGCGCCGCCGCATCGTGGCGCGTTTCGCATTTCCTGAAGGAGCCTCTTGATGGCGACGATTCTGTTATCGGCAGTCGGAGCGGGCCTTGGTGCGGGCTTTGGCGGAACGGTGCTGGGCCTTTCCGGCGCCGTGATAGGTCGGGCCGTCGGGGCAACCCTTGGCCGGGTAATCGACCAGCGCCTGATGGGGGCCGGATCAGAAGCGGTGGAAAACGGCAAGGTCGATCGTTTCCGCTTGACCGGTGCCAGCGAAGGCAGCGCAGTTGCCCGGATCTTTGGCCGGATGCGGGTGGGAGGTCAGGTCATCTGGGCCTCGCGCTTTGAAGAAAGCGTTACCACGTCTGGCGGTGGCAAGGGCACGCCCAGGCCGTCGACCACGACTTTTTCCTACTCGGTCAATCTGGCAATTGCCCTGTGTGAAGGCGAGATTGCCCGGGTTGGCCGCATTTGGGCCGACGGGGTGGAGATTGGCGCAGCCGATTTTACGCTGCGGGTCTATGCCGGAGGCGAGACCCAATTGCCCGATCCGAAGATCGAGGCGGTTGAAGGGGCGGGCAATGCACCAACCTATCGCGGCATAGCCTATGTTGTCATCGAAGATCTGGCTTTGTCGCGGTTCGGCAACCGGGTGCCGCAGTTCACCTTTGAGGTGGTGCGTCCTGCGCATGTCACCAAGCCAGGGGTCGTACCTGACCTGTCGCAGGCCATTAAGGCAGTGGCCCTGATGCCCGGAACCGGCGAATATGCGTTGGCCACGACCCCGGTCCACTATTCACTCGGACCGGGGGTCAACCAATCCGCCAATGTCAATACGCCCAGCGGAAAGAGCGATCTGGATACCTCACTCGACATGCTGCGGGGGGAATTGCCCAACTGCGGTGCTGTGTCGCTGGTGGTTTCGTGGTTCGGCGACGATCTGCGCTGCGGCAGTTGTCAGGTCCAGCCAAAGGTTGAACAGACCGGTTCCGACGGTGTGGGTATGCCATGGAGTGTCAGCGGGATTGCCCGTGCCGCCGCGTCCGTGGTGGCGCAATCTGGTGGTCGGCCGGTCTACGGCGGTACACCCGCGGATCAATCGGTGATCGAAGCCATTCAGGCAATTCACGCCGGTGGCCAGGAGGTAATGTTTTACCCGTTCATGTTGATGGGGCAATTGGCGGGCAACGGGAAAGCGGATCCGTGGACGGGTTCGACCGACCAGCCGGCTTTGCCCTGGCGCGGGCGGATTACCCTGTCTGTTGCACCGGGCCAACCGGGTTCGCCGGACCGCACCATTGCCGCCAATGCGGAAGTTGCTGCCTTTTTCGGTACGGCCCAGCCCACTGATTTCGCGGTTTCGCCGGGCAGCGTAACCTATGGTGGCCCGACAGAATTCACCTTTCGCCGATTCATCCTGCACTATGCCGCGATGGCCGCTGCCGCCGGTGGCGTCGAGGCCTTTTGCATTGGATCGGAAATGCGAGGTCTGACGCAGGTTCGGGGCGGTGCCGATGCGTTTGTCACCGTGGTTGCGCTGAAACAGCTGGCGGCGGATGTTCGCGCCATCCTTGGGCCAAATACGAAAATCGGCTATGCCGCAGACTGGTCTGAGTATTTCGGCTATCAGAGCCCCGATGGCTCAACCTACTTCCACCTTGATCCCTTGTGGTCGGACGCCAACATCGACTTTGTCGGCATCGACAACTACATGCCGATCGCGGATTGGCGCGATGGGTTCGAGCATACTGATTCAACCTTTGGTGCCATCTACAACCTGGACTACCTGAAAGCCAATATCGCCGGGGGCGAGGGGTTTGACTGGTACTACGATTCCGTTCAAGGAGCCGATGCCCAGATCAGGTTACCCATCACCGATGGAGCTTATGGCGAACCCTGGGTCTATCGTTACAAAGACCTGAAAAGCTGGTGGTCACTTGCGCACCATGAACGGCCGGGTGGAGTGCGCCAGACGGTGCCGACTGGATGGGTTCCGCAATCCAAACCGATTTGGTTTACGGAAATCGGCTGCGCCGCCATCGATAAAGGTGCCAACGAGCCCAACCGTTTCCTTGATCCGAAATCAACGGAATCCGGTGTGCCACGCTATTCCAATGGTCGTCGGGACGATCTGATGCAGATGCAATATCTGCGCGCTACAGCAGATTTCTGGGCCGATGGTGTAAATAACCCGATATCCGCCAGCTATTCAGGTGCGATGGTCGATATGGCGCACGCCCATATCTGGGCCTGGGATGCGCGCCCCTATCCGGCTTTTCCGAATAATCTGGAACTGTGGAGTGACGGCGAAAACTATGCCAAAGGCCACTGGGTTGTGGGCCGCACCACGGCGCAGCCACTTGCAAACGTAACGGCAGAATTGTGCGAAGCGAGTGGTTTGTTGGACTATGACACCGCAAGACTCTACGGGGTTGTTCGCGGCTATTCGGTGTCAAGCGGTGAAACTGCGCGGTCGTCGTTGCAGCCCCTGATGTTGGCCTATGGCTTTGACAGTCAGGAACGCGACGGGTTGATCGGGTTCCGGATGCGCGACGGCAACCCGGACGCCGTCCTTCAACCGGAAGAGCTGGTTCAACGTGCTCAGCGTGACGGCCGTTTGGAAACCCGGCGGTTGCCGTCTGCGGAGATTGCCGGCAGGGTTCGTCTGAACTTCGTTGGGGCGGAAGGCGACTATGAGGCCCGCAGCGCTGAGGCGATCTTTCCCGACGAGGTGTCGCGGTCTGTCGATCAGACCGAGGTTGCACTTGTTCTGACGTTTGCCGAAGGGCGCGGTATCGCCGAGCGGTGGCTGGCCGAGGCGCGAGTGGGGCGCGATGTGATCCAGTTCGACCTGCCACCATCGCAAAGCCATCTGGGGGCAGGTGATGTGGTAGAGATCGACGCCGGGCAGGGCTCGCTGCGCTATCGTATTGACCGCGTTGAACAAGCCGGGGCCAACGCGGTTGAGGCGGTCCGGGTTGAGGAGGGTCTGTATCGCCCCAGCGATCTGGCAGAAGAGCGGATCATCCCACGCCCCTTCGTGGCACCGGTGCCGACCTATCCACTGTTCCTGGATCTGCCGCTGCTGACGGGTTCGGAAGTTGAACATGAGCCCCACATTGCCGTGACAGCGACGCCCTGGCCGGGATCAGTGGCTGTATATAGTTCGGATATTGACGCCGGATATGTGCTGAACCGACTTTTGCCCGCATCTGCAACCATTGGCGTCACCCAAACCGCGCTTTTCCGGCACCCTCCGGGGTTGTGGGATCGGGGCACGCTGCTCAGGGTGCAGGTGTTCGGCGGCACCCTCGCCTCTGCCACGACTGACGCAGTTCTAAACGGCGCCAATCTGATGGCCATCGGAGATGGGACAAGTGGCTATTGGGAATTGTTCCAGTTTTCCACTGCCAATTTGGTAGGGCCCCAGACCTATGATCTTGGCCTTCGGCTTCGTGGCCAGCTTGGCAGCGATGCCTTGGCTCCGGCATCATGGCCGTCTGGAAGTCAGGTGGTACTGGTCAATTCTGCCTTGCAACAGATAGATCTCGCGATGTCAGCGCGGGGTTTGGCGCGGCACTATCGCATAGGTGCGGCGTTGCGGGCCGTCGATGATCCATCCTATGTCCATCGGGTAGATGGGTTTGACGGGATCGGACTGCGGCCCTATTCGCCATCCCATCTCAAATCAGTGACTGCCGCAGGTGGCGACCGGCAACTCAGCTGGATCAGGCGGACAAGGATCGACGGCGACAGTTGGGCATCGGTCGAAGTTCCCTTGGGTGAAGCGGCAGAAAGCTACCTTGTGCAGATCCTGCAGGGGCAAGCGCTGCTTCGTTCGACCACAGTATCAACGCCGGTCTGGACCTACACCCAGGGGCAGCAGGTGGCTGATGCGGTCACTTTGCCCTTTACCGTTCAGGTCGCGCAAATATCGGACCGGTATGGAGCCGGGCTTTTCAAGGGGATTGTGATCGATGTCTGAAACCACGCAACTTGGTTTGCCGCTGTTGCAGCCTTCGCAGGCGCAAAAGCATGTGACGGTCAATGAAGCGATGACGGTGCTGGACACAGTCGTGCAGCTATCGGTCAAGGACAGCGTTCTGAACACGCCCCCCTCGCTTCCGGCTGAGGGAGACCGCTATATAACCGGATCCGCCCCCATAGGTGCGTGGTCGGGAATGGCGCGGCAGGTTGGTGTCTGGATCGGCGGCGCCTGGGTGTTTCGACAGCCAATGGAGGGATGGATCGCCTGGGACGAAACCGGCGGCGAAGCGCTGGTCTTTACCCTTGCCGACTGGCAGTCGCTGCTGAGCGGCGCACTGCCCAACAATTTGCCCGAATTGGGTGTTGGTGCTTTACCCGATATTACCAACAAATTCGTGTTCTCCGGCACCAACAGCCTTTTCACCAGTGCAGGCTCCATCGACCTGACGATGAACAAGGCCGCTGCAGGGAATGATGCGTCGTTGACGTTCAAGGACGGGTTCAGTGCCCGTGCATTGCTGGGGCTGCTGGCAAACAATAATTTTACACTCAAAGTGAGTAACAATGGCTCTTCCTTTGCCACACCGCTGGTCGCCAATGCCGTTACTGGCAAGATTGCGACTCTGCTGGCGACCGCGAATGGCGTAACGTTGAGCGATGCCACCGACCCTACTAAGGCCGCGCAATTCTCGCTTTCCGGGATAGCGACCGGCACGACCCGAACGTATGGTCTGCCCGATTCCAGCCAGACTCTCGCTCACATTGGCACCGACAGCCAAACCTTTGCGGGGCCGCTTACCTTTTCAAATTCGACTGTGAGCCTTGGCACTTCGGTTGCGACGGCGACTTACGGTCTGGGCAGCGGTGCGACCGGTTCGGGTGCGGGCAAGACTGTGGATATCGGCACTGCCGGAGTTGCAGGGTCGACAACCGTCATCAACCTGGGGTCCAGTGTCGGCGGGGCCGGCGGCACGCTGGTTGTCAATTCGCCGACGGTCACTTTTGCCAATAGCGTGACGTCGGTGGGAATGCCGCAGGCCAACCTCGCCGCTGGGCAACTTGGCATTGGCGGCGCGACCGCCGACAGCACCAACCGCCTGAGCCTCAACAGTTCCAACGTGTTGCTGAACAATGCCGGGACAAGCATCGACGTTAGCGTGAACAAGGCCGCATCCGGAAATGATGCCTCGGTCACCTTCAAATCCGGGTTCAGCGCAAGGGCCCTGCTTGGCCTGTTGGCCTCGGACGACTTGACGCTGAAAGTCAGCCCGGACGGCACCGTCTTTCTTGACGGTTTGGTGGTGGATCGCACAACCGGTAGGGTCAGCTTTCCGCAGGGTGCCCGGCTTGGCCCGTTGTCCACTGACCCCGTAAGCCCGGGCGACGGTACGATTTGGTACAATTCTACCACCACGCAACTGAGGGCCAGACTGAACGGGGCGACCCGAATTCTGGCATCAGACGATACCGCCTTTACCCAGCCGGGAACTGGCGACCATATCTCGACTTCGATGGGATCGGGTTCCACGACAGCCACGGCAGCGGGGGCCGCAGGCCGGTTCGACCTGTTCCCCTTCGTCCCACGCGGCGATGTGACGGCGGATCTGATTGCGCTGAACGTGTCAACCGCGGTCGCTTCGGCGCAGGGCAAGCTGCTGATCTATGGCAGCAATGCACTGGGCCAGCCGACCAACCGGATCTTTGAGTCGGCGGCACTGGACTTCAGCACCACCGGTTTCAAAACTGCTGCGATATCTGTCACGTTCCGCAAAGGGCAGGTTTACTGGATCGGCATCCGCCACAGTTCTACGGCAACGCTGACGACCTTTGCCACAGGTGCTACCCCGGACTTGACGACCTCGGACCTTACGCTGCAACTGCGCAAGGTGCTGCGCCGTACGCTGGCGTTCGCCACCGCTGCGCCGGACCCGTGGGGCTACTTGTCAACGGAAACAGTGAACGGTTCAGCCGTGGCAACGTTCCTGCGATCCACTTAGTTGCACTGTTCCGCGTGCCGCGGGCTTGCCAAAACGCCGGACCATCCCCAATATTGTGGCAATGGCCGCACGGCGGCCTGCGGCATACAGGGAGCGGCGCGATGGCCGAGAGTCAAGTCAGGCTTGCCAAAGTTGACCCGGTCTGGAGCCGGATTCAAGAAGAAGCGCGCGAAGCGGTAAAAAGCGAGCCGCTACTGGGCGGTCTGATCCATTCCAGCCTGCTCCACCATGGCACAATGGAACGGGCGTTGGCTTACCGCTTTTCGCTCAAACTCGCCTCTGGCGAGATGTCGGAACAGATCCTGCGCGAGATTGCTGACGAGGCCTATTCCTCAGAGCCCGACCTGGGGCAGGCGGCCCGCGCTGATCTGGTGGCTGTGTACGACCGCGACCCGGCCTGCCACCGTTTCCTGCAGCCGATCCTGTTTTTCAAGGGGTATCAGGCGATTCAGGCCTATCGCGTCGGCCATTGGCTTTGGACGATCGGGCGGACAGATCTGGCCTATTTCGTCCAGATGCGGGTGTCGGAAGTGTTCGGCGTCGACATTCACCCGGCAGCCCGGATGGGCCGTGGCATCATGGTGGATCATGCGCATTCCATCGTTATCGGTGAGACGGCGGTGGTGGGCGACAATGTTTCGATGCTGCATTCGGTGACACTCGGCGGGACTGGCAAGGAAGATGGTGATCGCCACCCCAAGATCGGCGACGGCGTCATGATCGGGGCGGGCGCAAAGGTTCTGGGCAATATATCGGTCGGCCATTGCAGCCGGATTGCCGCAGGGTCGGTGGTTCTGGAGGATGTTCCGCCTTGCACCACCGTTGCCGGGGTTCCGGCACGGGTGATAGGCACGGCGGGATGCGACCAGCCTTCGGTCATGATGGACCAGTTGCTTGGCACCTGCAACTGATCGGATTTGAAAAGGCCGGGGGCAATCCCCGGCCTTTTCCATTTTGGCGAGTCAGGCCAGCATTCCCATCGGATTTTCCAGATTTTCGACAATGGCCTTGAGGAACTCTGCCCCAAGCGCCCCATCAATCACCCGGTGGTCGACAGACAAAGTCATCGACATGACGGTTGCGACCTTGATTGTGCCGTCAGCAGCGACAACCGGCTTTTTCACCCCGGCGCCGACCGCCAGAATTGAGCCATGCGGCGGGTTGATGACGGCATCGAAATTATCGATCCCGAACATCCCGAGATTGGAAATGGCGAAGCTGCCGCCCTGATACTCCTGGGGTGCCAGCTTCCGCGTCTTGGCCCGTGTCGCCAGATCCTTCATCTCTGCCGATAGCGCCGACAGCGATTTTTGCTGGGCATCACGCAACACGGGCGTGAACAATCCCCCCTCGATTGCCACTGCAACGGCGACATCCGAGGATTTCATCTTGAAAATACGGTCGCCTGCCCAGACGCAATTGGCATTCGGCACTGCCTGCAATGCTAGCGCGCAGGCCTTGATCAGGAAATCATTGACCGACAGCTTGACCCCACGCGCCGCCAACTGCTTGTTCAGCGCCTCGCGGAACGTCAGCAGCGCATCCAGTTGCACATCGCGGCGCAGATAGAAATGAGGGATGGTCTGCTTGGCCTCGGTCAGGCGGGCGGCGATGATTTTCCGCATGCCGTCGAGGGTTATCACCTCATAATCGCGCCCTTCATAGAAGCGGGCGACCTGATCCGCCGTCGCACCGGTGGCGAGTGCGGGCTTGGCCGGAGCCGGAGGTGCGGCAACAGCAGCAACCGCTGCGGCCACCGGTGCCGTCGGAACCGCCCCGTCGACATCAGCCTTCACGATCCGACCGTGCGGGCCGGAGCCTTTTACGGCCGACAGATCAAGCCCCTTGCCCGCAGCAATCCGCCGGGCGAGGGGGGAGGAGAATAGCCGCTTGCCGCCTTTGGCCGCGACGGCTGCAGGTGTTGGTGCGGAAACCGGTCCGACAACGGGCATGGCGGCGACCACCGGTGCTGCGACGGCACCAGGCTGAACCGCAACGCCGGACTTTTCCCCCTCGCCAGCCATCAAGGCGATGGGGGTATTGACCTTGACCCCGGCAGTGCCTTCGGCAACCAGGAGCTTGCCGATCACCCCTTCATCCACCGCCTCAAACTCCATCGTGGCCTTGTCGGTCTCGATCTCGGCCAGAAGGTCACCGCTTTTCACGGTCTGGCCTTCCTTGACCAGCCACTTCGCCAAAGTGCCTTCTTCCATTGTCGGGGAAAGGGCGGGCATCAATATCTCGGTTGGCATCATGATCCCCTTTCAGCGATAGCAAACTTGTTTCACGGCATCGACCACCTCGGCCACCGTGAGCAGTGCCAGCTTTTCCAGATTGGCGGCATAGGGCATCGGCACATCCTTGCCGGTGCAGTTGATCACCGGGGCATCGAGATAGTCGAACGCCTTCTGCATGATGACCGATGAGATGTAGCCGCCAACCGACCCCTGCGGCCAGCCTTCTTCGACCGTCACGCAGCGATTGGTTTTCTGCACCGAGCGGATGATCGCATCGGTATCCATCGGGCGCAGGGTGCGCAGGTCCAGCACTTCTGCCGATATCCCCTCGGCAGCCAGCTTTTCCGCCGCTTCCAGCGCATAGGTCATGCCGATGCCAAAGGTGACGATGGTCACATCGCTGCCTTCGCGCCAGATCCGGGCTTTGCCGAATGGCACGGTAAAATCCTCCAGCACCGGCACTTCAAAGCTGCGGCCATACAGAATCTCGTTTTCCAGAAAGATCACCGGGTTGGGATCGCGGATTGCAGTTTTCATCAGGCCTTTGGCATCGGAGGCCGAATAGGGCATCACCACTTTCAGCCCTGGAACGTGCATATACCAGGCCGCATAGCACTGGCTGTGCTGGGCACCCACGCGGGCTGCGGCACCGTTGGGGCCACGGAACACGATCGGGCTGCCCATCTGACCGCCCGACATATACAGGGTCTTGGCGGCGGAATTGATAATCTGGTCAATGGCTTGCATCGAGAAGTTGAAGGTCATGAACTCGACGATCGGCCGCAGACCGCCGAATGACGCCCCCACCGCGATGCCGGCAAAGCCATGTTCGGTGATCGGCGTATCAATGATCCGCTTGGGGCCGAATTCATCCAGCAGGCCCTGACTGATCTTGTAGGCCCCCTGATATTCGCCCACCTCTTCGCCCATCAGAAACACGGTCGGGTCGCGCCGCATTTCTTCGGCCATCGCTTCGCGAAGGGCTTCGCGGACGGTCTGGGTTTTCATCGCGGTGCCTGCGGGCCAGTCCGGCGACAGATCGGCGACGGCGGCGGAAGCGACTGCGGCAACCGGCGCTGCGGCAACCGGCGCTGCGGCAACCGGCGCTGCTGCGACAGGCGTGACAGTCACCGGGGCGGCGGCCACCGGTGCGGCTACTGCGGCGGCCTTCGCCTCAGGGCCATCGGCACTTTCACCTTCGCCGATCAAGAGCGCAATCGGGGTGTTGACCTTGACGCCAGCGGTGCCCTCGGCGACCAGCAGCTTGCCCATCACCCCTTCATCCACCGCCTCAAACTCCATCGTCGCCTTGTCGGTTTCGATCTCGGCGAGGATCTGGCCGCTTTTCACCGCGTCGCCTTCCTTGACCAGCCATTTCGCCAGGGTGCCTTCTTCCATGGTGGGAGACAGGGCAGGCATCAGGATTTCGGTTGCCATGGTGATCCCCCTCAGGCGTAAATATCGGTCCAAAGCTCGCTCAGCGCGGGCTCGGGGCTGTCTTTGGCATATTCGGCGCTTTCATTGACCACGGCCTTGATCTCGCGGTCGATGGCTTTCAGATCATCGTCGCTGGCATGGCCGCCGCTCAGCAGCAGTTCGCGCACATGTTCGATGGCATCTTTTTCGTCGCGCATCTTCTGCACCTCTTCGCGGGTGCGGTATTTCGCCGGGTCAGACATCGAATGGCCCCGGTAGCGATAGGTCTTCATTTCCAGAATATAGGGCCCTTGCCCGGCGCGGCAGATGGCAACCGCCTTTTGCCCGGCAGCTTTCACCGCCAGCACATCCATGCCGTCAACCGCTTCACCCTTGATGCCATAGGCGGCACCACGTTCCCACAGGCTGGGGCTCTTGGTGGAGCGTTGAACCGAGGTACCCATGGCATACTGGTTGTTTTCAATCACGAAAACCACCGGCAGGTCCCACAGTTCCGCCATGTTGTAGGTCTCGTAGACCTGGCCCTGATTGGCCGCACCATCGCCGAAATAGACGAAGGTGACACGCTTGTTGTCCAGATATTTATCGGCAAAGGCGAGGCCCGCACCCAGCGGCACCTGCGCCGCCACGATGCCATGGCCGCCGTAAAAGTGTTTTTCCTTGGAAAACATGTGCATCGAGCCGCCTTTCCCCTTGGAATAGCCGCCGCTGCGCCCGGTCAGTTCGGCCATCACCCCCTTGGGGTCCATGCCGCAGGCCAGCATATGGCCATGATCGCGGTACGAGGTGATGCGCTTGTCCCCCTCCTCCGCCGCCGCTTCCAGCCCCACGACAACCGCCTCCTGCCCGATATACAGATGGCAGAACCCGCCGATCAGCCCCATGCCGTACAACTGCCCGGCTTTCTCCTCGAATCGCCGGATCAGCAGCATCTCGCGGTAGAATCCAAGCAGCTCTTCCCTGGATACATTTGATTTGGCGGGGGTTTTTCGTGCGGCCATGCCTTTGGGCTCCTGTCGCAAGTTAAAGTAGTTCAATATTAAACTATCCTATATGCGATTTGTGGGCCTTTTGCCAGAGCGAAGCGTGAAATTGATCCGCCAAAGGCGGGGCCTTGCCGGTTTCGCGTGCGAAACAAATGGGTTAACGAATCACCAACTCGTCTGTCCGAGCCTGCCCAAGCACATCGCGGGCCTGTTCATCCAGCAGATCAAGGTCCAGATAATTGTCAGACAAGCGGTGCGTCTTGTTGGCCAGAACGGCCAGTTCTGCCATCAGCAGATCGCGCACGGCACGAAGGTCTCCGGCTTCCGCATCAACCTGCACCCGGCGGAACAGGCCATAGTCACCCTGCACGGCGGCAAAGGTGAAATAGCTGCACAGCGTGAAGGCGAGCAGGAAAAACATCACTGGGCCAAGCGAGGGTCTGGTACGTGGTCGGATCATCTGGTCTGCCGTTCTGCCTCATGCCACCTCTCGCGGGCGACTGCCGCCCACTATGGCACAGGCAATTCGCCTTGTGAATCAGGATAATGCAACCCTGCAGTGGAATTGCCGCAACCTGTCATCAATGACCAAACAGGGCTGGTGGCGATTTCCGCCCGCTGCGCGCCTGACCCACCAATCATTTCAGCGCCAAACCCGCAATTTGGCGCTAATCTGTCACCATGTCACCGTTCAACCAACCCATTCCCCACGCCAACCGCGATCTGTGGCAGTCAGACCTGCCGCTGCAGGAAGCTGCGGCCACTGCGCAGGCCGACAGCCCGCTTTTGGCCCGCCATGGTGAAACATTGGGCAAGGCCGAATGGGCCGAAAAAGCCCGCGCTGCCAACCGCAACCCACCCGAATTGCGCGTCTATGACCGGGGCGGTGACCGGCTCGACCGGGTGGAATTTCACCCCGCCTATCATGATTTCCTGCGGTTTGGGATGGCGGCAGGCTATGCGGCACTGCCGTGGCAATCCGCCAACGGCCACGCCACCCACGCGGCGATGGTCTATCTTCACGCCCAGATCGAACCGGCAACCTGCTGCCCGATGACGATGACCTATGCCGCCTACCCGGCATTGAGGGCGGCACCATCGCTTCATGCCGACTGGGGCCCGCGCATCACCTCGCGCCACTACGATCCGACTTTCTGCCCGGCGGCGCAGAAATCCGGGGCGATGATCGGCATGGCGATGACCGAACGCCAGGGCGGCTCCGATCTTCGCGCCAATCTGACCAAAGCCGCCCGGACCGGCGACAGCTACCGGCTTGATGGCCACAAATGGTTCTGCTCTGCCCCGATGTCGGATGCGTTTCTGACGCTGGCACAGGCGCCGGACGGGCTGACCTGCTTTCTGGTGCCACGCTGGCGCGGCGATGGCACGGTAAACGGCATCCACCTGCTGCGGTTGAAAGACAAGCTGGGCAACCGCGCCAATGCCTCGGCGGAAATCGAATACCACGATGCCGAGGCGCAGCGGGTCGGGGATGAGGGGCAGGGGGTGCGCGCGATCATCCAGATGGTACATCACACCCGCCTTGATACCGCCATCGCCCCGGCCGGTCTGATGCGCGCGACACTGGCCGAGGCGGTCTGGTGGTGCGCCGGTCGGACGGCATTTGGCAAGACCCTGATCGACCAGCCGCTGATGCGGGCGGTGCTGGCCGATCTGGCACTGGATGCCGAGGGGGCGCTGGCGCTGGCAATGCGGGTGGCGCGCGCCTTTGACAGCCCCTCCGTGCCCGACCGCGCCTTTGCCCGCATTGCCGTGGCGCTGGCCAAGTTTCTCAACAACAAGCTCTGCCCGCCCTTTGTCGCCGAGGCGATGGAGGTGCTGGGCGGCATGGGCTATACCGATGAAACCCCGATGCCGATGCTGTACCGCGAAGCGCCGCTGAACGGGATCTGGGAAGGGTCGGGCAATGTGATCTGTCTTGATATCCTGCGCAGCCTTGGCCAGCCGGAAACCGCCGCAGCACTGGCGCAGGCGCTGGATGCGGCGCGCGGGGCGGACCGGGGCTACGACACCGCGCTGAATGACTACCGCGCCCGCTGGCCCAAACCCCCGGCAGAGGCCGAGGGGCGGTGGTTCGCCGAACGTTCGGCGCAACTGCTGACCGCCGCAACCCTGCTGCAAACCGCGCCTGCTGCGGTCAGCGATGGCTATGTTGCCACCCGCCTTGGCGGGCAGCGCGGCCATGTTGCGGGATCGGTGACGGGGCTGGATACCGAAGCCCTGATCGCCCGCATCCTGCCGTAACGCGGGTCACGCGCGGCCCTTGTAGATATCAACCAGCTTGCCCAGCATCGCCAAAGCCTCGTCCCGTGGCCGCTGGAACGAATTGCGCCCGATGATCGACCCGTTGCCGCCCCCGTCACGAATGGCGCGGGCATCGTCATATACCGAATCTGCCCCCTTTTTCGCCCCGCCGGAAAACACCACGATCCGCCGCCCGCCAAAGCTGGCCGCCATGCAGTGCCGCACCCGCGCCGCCTGGCTGGCAATATCGACCTTTTCCGCCTTGTAGACCTTTTCCGCCTCGCCCTGCATCAGGTGGTCGGTCGAAAGCTTGATCTTGATGATATGCGCCCCCAGCAGTGCCGCGATCTGCGCGGCATAGGCCGCCACATCAATCGCGTTTTCGCCGTCCTTGGTCACGCCTTCACCGCGCGGATAGGACCAGATGACCGATGCAATGCCCTTGGCGGCGGCTTCCCGCCGCATCACGCTGATTTCCTCGAACATATCCAGCGAACTATCCGAGCCGGGATAGATGGTGAAACCGATGGCCGAACAGCCCAGCCGCAGCGCATCATCCACCGAGGCGGTGATCGCCTGATCCTTGCCCGCCGTGCCAGACAGCAGCGAGTTGGAGGAATTGGCCTTGAGAATGGTCGGTATCTGCCCGGCAAAGCTATCGGCCCCGGCCTCGATCATCCCCAAAGGCGCGGCATAGGCACTCATTCCGGCGTCGATCGCCAATTGATAGTGGTAATGCGGATCATAGGCGGCGGGATTGGCGGCGAAAGAGCGGGCAGGGCCATGCTCAAACCCCTGATCGACCGGCAGGATGATGACCTTGCCGGTGCCGCTCAACCGGCCATTCATCAGAATGCGGCACAGGTTGGCTTTCACTCCGGGCGTATTGCCTTCGTAGTTGCTCAGGATCTTCTGTACGATCTTGGTGGCACGCATCACTGTTCCCTTCGCTCCGCCCCTTCTTTCGCCCTTAAAAGGGCAAAAGCGGCCTTGCAACAATGATGGCGCTAACGGAAACGCGATTTCCGCTTCAGGGCTTCAACGCGGCAACACCGGGCAGGGTCTTGCCCTCCATCCATTCCAGAAACGCGCCGCCCGCGGTCGAGATATAGCTGAAATCGCCCGCAACCCCGGCCTTGTTCAGCGCCGCCACCGTATCTCCGCCGCCGGCGACCGAGATCAGCTTGCCCGTCTTGGTCAAAGCCGCCACTTTCCGGGCAGCGGCCATGGTCGCCACATCGAACGGATGCAGTTCAAACGCACCAAGCGGGCCGTTCCAGATCAGGGTCTTGCAGCCTTCAAAGACCTTGCCAAGCCGCGCCACCGTCTCGGGCCCGGCATCCAGGATCATCGCATCTGCCGGGCATTTGCCCACCGGAACGGTCTGGTGCTTCACATCGGCAGCAAATTCCCACGCCACCACCACATCCACCGGCAGGTGAATGGCGCATCCGGCAGCCTTGGCCTTGGCCAGAATATCGCGGGCAGTCGGTGCCAGGTCGCGCTCTGCCAGGCTCTTGCCGACCTCGACCCCCTGCGCCACCAGAAAGGTATTGGCCATGCCGCCGCCGATCACCAGATGGTTGACGCGGCTCACCAGATTGCCCAGCAATTCCAGCTTGGTAGATACCTTCGCGCCGCCCACCACCGCCACCACCGGGCGTTCCGGACGGCCAAGCGCGCGCTCCAGCGCCTGCAACTCCGCCGCCATCTGCCGGCCCGCGCAGGCAGGAAGCAGCCGCGCAATCGCCTCGGTCGAGGCATGGGCACGGTGCGCCGCCGAAAAGGCATCATTCACATAGATATCGCCCAGCGCCGCCATGCTCGCCGCCAGCCCCTTGTCGTTCTTTTCCTCACCCGGATGAAACCGGGTGTTTTCCAGCAACAGCACATCGCCGCGCTCCATCGCCGCCACCGCCTGTTTCGCGACGGCCCCGATGCAATCCTCGGCAAAGCTGACCCTGCGCCCAGGCAGCGCCGCCTTCAGCGCGGGCAAGACCTGCCGCAAGGAAAGCGCCGGATCAGGCGCACCTTTCGGCCGTCCGAAATGCGCCAGAAGCACCGGTTTGCCGCCTTTCGTCACGATATCGCGGATGGTCGGCACGATCTTTTCGATCCTTGTGGCATCGGTGACCCGGCCATTTTCCACCGGAACGTTGATATCCACCCGCACCAGCACGACCTTGCCGCTCAAATCCATGTCATCCAGGGTTTTCCACGCCATCATCCGCTTCCTTCTGTCGTGCCCGCATCTGATGAACCAACTGGTGCCATGCCGTCAACCGCTGCCCCGACGCTTTGCCCTTTTCCTTGCGCGCGCCTGCCGGTAAGTTCCCGCCAAAACCAGACCGCCAAAACCAGACCGCCAAAACCAGACGAAACCTCACTCCGACCAAATGTCATACAGGCAAGCAGCAAAGGAACCTCCGATGGCCGAGATCAAGGACCCGGAAAATACCATCATCATCACGCTCAAGGATGGCCCTGTGGTCATCGAGCTTCTGGCCGCCGTGGCACCCAAACATTCCGAACGGATGAAGCATCTGGCACGTGCCGGGGCCTATGACAATGTGGTGTTCCACCGGGTGATCGACGGCTTCATGGCCCAGACCGGCGACGTGGAAAACGGCAACGCCGAGAATAACTTCAACCTGCGCCGCGCCGGCACCGGTGGGTCGGAACATCCGGACCTGCCGGCTGAATTTTCCAAACTGCCGCATGACCGTGGCACCATCGGTGCCGCGCGGTCGACCGGCCCCAATTCGGCCAACAGCCAGTTCTTCATCAATTTCAAGGACAACCATTTCCTGAACAACCAGTATACGGTCTATGGCCGGGTACTGTCGGGGATGGAATTCGTCGACAGGATCACCCGGGGCGAGCCTGCCCCCAACCCCGACCGGATGCTGTCGGTCAAGGTGGCAGCCGATGTCTGACGCGCGGATCATCATTGGCGGCCTTGCCTCGATCGGGGTGGCGGCGCTGGCCGGGTTCTTGTGGTTTTCCAACGGAATTCACTCTGGCGCTTCGGCGCAGGCCGAAGATACCAGCGGCCCCAATCTGGTGATCGAGGTCGGCGGATCGGTCACCGGCCGCATCGTGATCGACCTGCGCCCGGATGTTGCACCGGGCCATGTTGCGCGGATCGTGGAACTGGCCGAAGCGGGTGTCTATGACAATGTGGTGTTCCACCGGGTCATCGACGGCTTCATGGCGCAGACCGGCGACGTGCAGTATGGCAAGATGGGCGGCGATATCGCCATGGCGGGGCGGGGCGGATCGGACCTGCCCGACCTGAAGGCCGAATTTTCGGCACTGCCATTCGATGCCGGTGTGTTGGGCATGGCACGCTCCGCCGATCCCGATAGCGGCAACAGCCAGTTCTTCATCACCCTCGCCCCGGCCCCGCATCTGAACGGCGACTATACCGTTTTCGGCTCGGTGATCGAGGGGATGGACGTGGTCAATGCCATCAAGAAGGGCGCGGCCGGTGAAAACGGGCTGGTGACAGACCCGGATTTCATGGCGAAAGTGACGGTCGAGAAGTAGCAGCAGGCAGCTTTCGCCACCGCAATCAGCGCCAGGCACGGCCTGAGCCTGTGAGGCCATGCCTGCGGCGGTGATCGGGACTTCGACCTGTACCCGTGACAACCCCCGGCGGGGGCAAACCCCGGTCCCGGCCACGGGCCGGGCGCACTTCCCTGATCGAGGACGATCAGACCATGATGCGGGGATTTTGGTCACTTCAAACGCCCCAACGGGGTGGGTTCTCGCCCGCCTGCCTCCTCTTGCGAAAACTCCAGACATGATAGCGGCAGGCGGACCACGCCCCTTTCATAGGGCAAGGGGGCAAGCCAGCCTACTCATCCATTGCAACCAGGAAAATCTCGCCCGCCGCTTCCCGTTCGCGGATGGCAACGACGATGGCCGACATCGCCTCCTCACCCGCCTTGTCGCGCACCTTGCCCAGCCCGGCCATTTCCTCGCGCAGCGCCGCGGCCATGCGCTGCGACATGTTGGCAAGAATGAATTCGGCCGCCGGGACAGAGGATCCCTTGGCGGCGGCCAGCGCGGTCACCAGCACCGATTGCGGCACACCGCGAATGATTTTAGGCACGTCGCGTGGGTCGATCCGGGTTGGAATGTTGGCAAAGGTAAAGATCGCCTTGCGCACTTCCTCGGCAAACAGGGCGTCGGTTTCTTCCAGCCCCAGCAGCACGTCTTCGCGGGTGCCGGCGGCCGAAAAATTAAGGATGGCGCCGATCCGTTCCACGGGTCCGGCGTCAAACGCGCGCGGAGGCTGGGCGTCCATCTGGCCCGCCAGCGAATGGCCGATCCGCTTCACGGTTTCGGGCAAGACCGCACCGGTCAGCGACACGGCATAAGCAATCCGGCGGGCGCGTTCGCCGGGCAGCCGCCCCAACAGTTCCGCCGCCTTGGACACCGGCAGTTTCGACAGCATCACCGCCCCCACTTCGGTGCTTTCCTCATCCAGCACCTTGACCAGCAGATCGGCATCAAGCCCGGCGATCCTTTCCCAGGGATCGGCATCGGGGTTCTGTCCGGCCATGCGGCGCAACCGGCTGGCGGCGTTGGGCGAAATATGGCCATCCATGATCTGCAGCGCCCGTTCGATCCCGCCGGGAAAGGTAAGGCCCGAACCTTCGAGTTCTGCCAGAAAATCTTCGCAAACCTCGCGCAGGGTAACGCGGTCGATCCGCCGCATCAGCGAAATCTGTTCGGTGAGTTCCGCCTGCATCACGTCGGTCATGGTGGTCAGGGGCACCGGCGAGCCCTCGGCCACCATAAGCCGCACGATCACCGCCGCCTTTTGCCGGCCGCTCAACGGGCGGCGCACCGCGTCGACCAACGCCCGGGTGGAATTGGCGGTTACCGGGGCCTGCGACGGGCGCAGCGGACCAACAGCATTGTTCACTCTCATCAACCCGCCTGAAACCAACGCCATCCCGGCGCAACCTGACGCCAGAACATCAGATCAGCATTAAGGCCGGGTTAGGAACAAGGCGCAAAAATCGCTCAATACGTATAGGTTACCCCGGTTGCGATGGCTTGACGCAGCGACTTTTCGGCCCAGGTGCCGACACCACCACGCGCGGTGATCTCATCCAGCTGCGCCTGCGCCATCTCGATCTCGCCCTGCTCCACCAACGCCTGACCAAGATAGGACCGGGCCAGAATGTTGTCCGGGTTCAGCTTGAGTGCAACGTCGTAATAATCCAGCCCGCGTTCCACATTGCCCATCTTGCGGTTTATGAAGCCAAGATAGGTCAGAACCCGGTCGTCCGCCGGATCAGACATGGCAGAAAGTACCTTCAGCGCCCCGTCATACTTGCCGGCATAGGCCAGTTCACGCACCGCCTGATACAGCGAGTCATCATCCAGCCGGCCTTCAACCGGTTCCACGCATTTCCTGGTCTTTTCATCGAACACCAGACCTTCTTCGCATTTGGTCGTGGTGGCGGTGGGGGTGGGCGGCGCGGTGTCGTCGCTACCGGCGGCAAAGGTCAGGAACGGTACCAGGGCAAAGGGAATGGCAGCGGCCAGCATGCGTTTCATCGGGGGCTCCTGCAGGGCGATGGGTGATAGGGGGCGATGGTGCGCCAAGCAGGCGCGATCCTGATGCCAGCCTACCCCGGAATTCCCGCTCAGCCAGTTCATATCGCCGTGAACAGGTGCTTTTTCGGCAAGGAACCGCCACCAGACCCGTCAGTCCCGGCCGAACACCCGGGCAAAGATCATGTCGACATGCTTGGTGTGGTAGCCAAGGTCGAACTTGTCCTCGATCTCGGCCTCGCTCAGCGCCGCGCGGACCTCGGGGTCGGCTTTCAGTTCGGTCAGGAAATCGGCACCCTGTTCCCAGACCTTCATCGCATTGCGCTGCACCAGCCGGTAACTGTCTTCGCGGCTGACGCCCTTTTGCGTCAGCGCCAGCAAGACCCGCTGCGAATGAATCAGGCCTTTGAACTGGTTGAGATTGCGCGTCATGTTGGCGGGATAAACCAGCAGCTTGTCGATCACCCCGGTCAGCCGCACCAGCATGAAATCCAGCGTGACGGTGGCATCAGGGCCGATGTTGCGCTCTACCGATGAATGGCTGATGTCGCGCTCGTGCCAGAGCGCCACGTTTTCCATCGCAGGCATCGCCATCGAGCGGACCATCCGGGCCAGACCCGTCAGGTTTTCGGTCAGAACCGGGTTGCGCTTGTGCGGCATGGCAGAGGAGCCTTTTTGGCCGGGGGCAAAATATTCCTCGGCTTCCAGCACTTCGGTGCGCTGCAGGTGGCGGATTTCGGTGGCGATCCGCTCGACAGAGCAGGCGACGACCGCCAGCGTGGCAAAGAACATCGCATGGCGGTCGCGCGGGATCACCTGGGTGGAGACCGGCTCGGGTTGCAGCCCGAGTTTGGCGCAGACATATTCCTCCACCCTCGGGTCGATATTGGCAAAGGTGCCGACCGCACCCGACAACGCACCGGTGGCCACTTCGGCGCGCGCGGCGTGCAGACGGGTGCGGCCCCGGTCCATTTCGGCATAGGCCTGGGCCATTTTCAGACCGAATGTCACCGGTTCGGCATGGATGCCATGGCTGCGGCCGATGCAGACGGTATCCTTATGCTCATAGGCGCGGCGTTTCAGGGCCGCCAGCAGGCCATCGAGATCGGCAATCAGCAGATCGGCGGCGCGCACCAGTTGCAGATTGAAACAGGTATCCAGCACATCGGATGAGGTCATGCCCTGATGCACGAACCGCGCCGCATCGGCGCCGATGATCTCGCCCAGATGGGTCAGAAAGGCGATGACATCATGCCTGGTCACCGCCTCGATCTCGTCGATCCGGGCAACGTCGAACCGGGCGTCGCGGGCTTTCCACACCGCCTCGGCGTTGGCCCTGGGGATCACGCCAAGTTCGGCCATGGCGTCGCAGGCATGGGCCTCGATCTCGAACCAGATCCGGAACCGGGTTTCGGGGGACCAGATGCCAACCATTTCAGGGCGGGAATAGCGCGGGATCATGGGCGGGCCTTTGGTCAAAGGGGGATTGTCGGGGGCTCGGGCGCTGCTTAGTCTGACGGATTGCTGATTACAACCGGCAGGGGGCGAAATGCGCGGCGCAACAGGATGGATCGGGGTGGCAATGCTGGCTGCGGCTCCGGCCTTTGGTTGGGAAAAGATGGATGCTGCCGCACCTGCCGGTCACCACGTCACCTGTCGTGAGGCTTCGCAAAGCCTTGCCGCCGATGGCAGCACGGTCTGCCGGGCGGAAAATCCCGGTTCCGGGCACTGGCGCGACGAAGGCGGGCGCTATTGCTCGGTCTGGCCACCGTCTGACCATTGGGTCTGCTATCGGCTGGAGCGTGACGGGCAAAAGCTGCGGTTTGTGGCCGACGACGGATCGGTGACGGAAGGCGTGATTGACTGATCCCCGCTCCCCCCTGCGGCTCCAGGACTTTGCCGGGCTTTGGCAGGTCGACCGGCAGATCGACGACCGGCTGGGCCAGCCAATGCGCTTTGGCGGGCAGGCCCGGCTGTCGTGGGAGGGTGACCGGCTGATCTATGACGAACAGGGGCAGCTTTGGGGCGGCAACGGCCCGCCGCTGGTGGCAACACGCCGCTATCTGTGGCACGCCGATGGGATCCGGGTTGCCGTGACTTTCGAGGATGGCCGCCCGTTTCACCATTTCGACCCGTCAAGGCCCGGGTCGCGCGCAAGCCATCACTGTGCGCCGGATCAGTATGATGTGCGCTATGAATTTGGCACCTGGCCGGTCTGGCAATCCCATTGGCAGGTGCGCGGCCCGCGCAAGGACTATGCCATGCAGACTTTCTATCGCCGACAATTCTGACAGGGCAGCCCCCGCCGAACCGGCCTGATCCAACGGAAAAATCGTGCCTGTGGCCCGATTTTACGCCATTTCACTTTGCCTTGCGGCAAAGCAGGCCGCCCGTGGCGGCGAAGGTCAGATCCGTCGCCTGCAGTATCACCCGCCGGTATGCGACATGTGCCGTTTCATCCGCCCTGCAACGCCTTGGCGCGAATAGTCGAAATCATGGCCCCTGGGCTTGCGGGCAATCGCATCGCGGATCGCTTGGTCGAGCGCGGCATTGTCCGGGCTGGCGCGCAGCGGGGCACGCAGGTCGGCCATATCCTCCTGCCCCAGACACATGTACAATTCGCCGGTGCAGGTAAGCCGCACCCGGTTGCAGCTTTCGCAGAAATTATGGGTCAGCGGCGTGATGAAGCCGATTTTCTGCCCGCTTTCCGTGAGCCGGACATAGCGCGCCGGGCCGCCGGTCTGTTCTGCCAGATCGGTCAGATGGTAATGGTCCGCCAGCCGCGCCCGCAGGTCGCTGAGCGGCCAATATTGGTCAAGCCGGTTTTCATTGCCGATATCGCCCATCGGCATCACCTCGATAAAGGTCAGGTCGTGGCCCTGCGCGGCGCACCATTCGACCAGGGGGATGAGTTCATCCTCATTGAAACCCTTCAGCGCCACGGCGTTGATCTTGACCCGCAGCCCCGCCTCCTGCGCGGCCGCGATCCCGTCCAGCACCTGCGCCAGCCGTCCCCAGCGGGTGATGTGGGCAAACTTGGCCTCATCCAGCGTATCCAGCGAAACATTGATCCGTTTGACGCCAAGCGCCGCCAGTTCACCGGCATATTTGCGCAGTTGCGAGCCGTTGGTGGTCAGCGTCAGTTCCTTCAGCGCGCCGGTCTGCAGATGCCGCGCCATCTGTTCGAAAAACCCCAGGATGCCGCGCCGCACCAGCGGCTCACCGCCGGTGATCCGCAGCTTTTCGACCCCCATTGCAACAAAGGCGCTGCACAACCGATCCAGCTCTTCCAGCGTCAGCAGATCGGCTTTGGGCAGGAACTGCATGTTTTCCGACATGCAGTAGAGGCAGCGGAAATCACAGCGGTCGGTGACCGAAACCCGCAGGTAGCGGATGGCACGGGCAAAGGGGTCGATCAGCGCAACCATGGGGCAAGGATATGCCCCATGGGGCCAAGACGCAAGGGTTCAGCTGCTCTGGTTCAGACCGCCGGTGGCAGGTGCGGCCCAGCCTCCTTGCGGGCAAAGGCCTTCATCGCGCCGCCATGTTCCGCCAGAAAGGCGGCACTGCGCGCCGGATCGTGGCGCGACAGATCACGCAGCCACCAGGCCACGGCTTACCGGATGAACCAGTCGGGGTCGGCGGCGTAGCTGGCGGCCCAGCCCGGCACCCGGTCGCGGATCACCAGATCGGCGGGCGTGGGATGGTTCTGCCTGGTCCAGGGCAGGGTGATGACCAGCGCCGCCCGCCGTGTCCACATCACCGGGCTTGTGGTCCAGCCTTCGACCTCATCCAGCCGCCCGGGGTCGGCGACCAGCCGCCGCTCGCCGGCGTCACAGGCGTGATCTGCGATGGCCCAGCCGTCAAACCCGGGCACCCAGCCGGCGATCAGACCCCACACCGCGCCATCGGGGCGGATCCGCGCCTGCGTCAGCAGCTTGGCCGCAGCAACCCGCGCCTCGTGGATATTGCTGGCCCAAAGCCCCTCCGCCAGGACCAGCCGCTGATCCAGTGTCAGGCTGCGCCGCCAGCCCTGCGCCAGATCGTTGATATCGGGATTGCCGGTGCCAAGGTAGCGGCGCGGGGCTTTGTGATCGGCCGCCATCTCCGCCGCCTTTCCCGGCACCGCGCGGGCTTGCAGCGCCGCTAACGCCTC
>Ga0105044_10000631_pt1 | contig 44040 bp, 45 predicted proteins | sample MAT01_FD_78092 | JGI IMG/M metagenome (GOLD analysis project Ga0105044, IMG submission 78092) | Freshwater microbial communities from Lake Fryxell liftoff mats and glacier meltwater in Antarctica - MAT-01 | ecosystem: Environmental > Aquatic > Freshwater > Ice > Liftoff microbial mat | place...
TAGATGTTGCTGACAGAGAATCAATTGAACGCTTTGCGCAAAATGTAATTAAAGCGTATGGCAAGGTAGATGTGGTGATCAATAATGCAGGCGTAGCTTTAGCAGCAAAAGATGTGACAGCAACAGCCTATGAAGATTTTGAGTGGTTGATGAATATAAATTTTTGGGGAACCGTTTACGGAACAAAGGTATTTTTACCTTTTTTGCTGAAAGAGAAGGAAGCTAGTTTGGTCAATATATCAAGTGTTTTTGGCCTGGTGGGTATTGCCGGCCAAACATCTTACTGCGCTTCAAAATTTGCGGTTAGAGGGTTTACTGAATCTATAAGAATGGAAATGATTCAAAAAAACGTTTGTGTTTCCAGTGTTCATCCGGGCGGCATCAAAACCAATATTGCCAGAAATTCAAAAGGGTGGGAGGGCATTGCAAATAAAGCCAGGATTATAGAGAAAACGGAAGCGAAATCTTTTATAAATACGCCGGTATATGCAGCAAGTGTTATTGTCAAAGGAATTCAGCAGAAGAAAGAAAAGATATTGATCGGAAAAGATGCCCGCTTCCTTGATCTGTTGGTCAGAATTTTTTCTGTGAACTATACCAAAATACTATTTAAAAAATTAAACGGATTTAATAAATAATTATGCCTAAAAAAATTTATTTCCTGCCTGGTTTCGGCGAAGACAGTTTTGTGTTTGATAATTTAAAAAAATATTTTCTCAACTATCAAATCATAGATGTCAACTACAGGGCAAGCCTCGATAAAATTTCTTTTGCTACAATAGATGTCCGGCTATTGTGTCAACAACTCATACTGGAATATGGTATCACAAAAGATGATATTTTGATTGGTCATTCAATGGGAGGCTATTTTTCGTTTGTAATAAGAGAAACAATTTTGTGTCAAATAGTGATGCTGGCTTCTTTTAGCAGTCCAAATAAAATAGTAAGATTGGTTCGTAAGCAATGGGTTAATGTGGCGATGGCAAAAATGAGTTTATTGCACAAAGCCTTTTTTCAGAATTTTCTTTTAAAAGCTTCCAAAGGAAAATATTTTGAGCAGGAAATTGAAAAGGTAATACGCAATTTCAGCAATTTTTCAACTGCTCAAATAAGTAAAATGATGAAGCTAAGTTTTGGTAAACCCATCCAGTCAGTTTTGGAAAACCCTTTAAGAATACACGCTAAAGACGATATAATTGTTCGGCCGCCAGATGAACCCTACGAGCTTTGTAGTTTAGGGCATTTTTGCCTGATTTTAGAAACGGAAGTAATAGCCAGCATCATACTAAAAGGGCTTCAAAAAGTCGGGTGACTAAGGCGAAAAAACTGTAGAAGAACAGGTAAAAATATCCGGGCTTAATGCCAGTACCAACACCGATAAGAAAGCTAATCCAAACATTTGTGTCAAAAATGACCTTAATGTTTTTTGCTTTCATACATTTTTTGTCTTACTATTTCAACCTCTTCGTTTATTGCGTCTAAGCTTAATTCTTTGGTCCGGAAGGTTTTTAATAGTCCTGATTGTTTGGTTTCTATACCTTCTTTTTCCAATTCTTTGGTCAGTTTTATTTTTTCCTTAATCGGTAATTGTCTAACCAAAGCAAGCACCTGCTCAAAGGTTATGTCAATTTGTAATGCAGTTCTCATTTTTTGTCTTTTACCGATTTACGGAAATATGCAATTGGTTGAAGATTGCCAAAAGCCTAAACCCAACCCTTAAGTACTCGCAGGTCGCTCACCCGATGCCAATCGTTATTGCTGGCGGCAGTAGCTTTGTCACACTGAAAATTTTTAGCTGGCAATCCCTTCTTTTTGTTTTATCATTTGAATGCATAATTATAACTTCACCAAAAAAAACGAGCATGAATTTAAGTGAGCAACTAAGAGGAACAGGTGTGGCGATTGTAACACCGTTTAAAAGTGATGAATCAGTAGACTTTGGCGCATTGGGTAAACTGATTGATTTTATCATTGGCAATGGAGTAGAGTATATTGTAACACTGGGCACCACTGGTGAAACCCCAACGCTTGACAAAAAGGAAAAGCTGGAAATTATAAATTTTACGTACGATCAGATAAATGGAAGGGTACCCGTAGTTGTTGGCATAGGTGGAAACAACACAAAAGAAGTGGTAGCAGATGTAAAAAGCTACCCGCTTGATAAAGCCGTTGCTGTATTGAGCGCTTGTCCATATTACAATAAGCCATCTCAGGAAGGAATTTTTCAGCATTACAAAGCAATCGCCGAAGCATCTCCCAGGCCAATTATCCTGTACAATGTGCCTGGAAGAACAGGCCGCAATATGGAAGCAGCCACTACGCTTCGGTTGGCCAATGAAGTTGCAAATGTTGCAGGCATTAAAGAAGCAGGGAATAATATCAGCCAGTGTATTCAGTTATTGAAAGAAAGACCTGCTGGTTTTTTGGTTGTGAGCGGAGACGACGATCTTGTATTACCTGAATTGGCTTGTGGATTAGATGGCGTTATCAGTGTGGCAGCCAACTGTTTTCCAAAAGAATTTTCAGATATGGTGAGGGCCGGTTTAAAAAATGATTTCACTACAGCAAAAAAACTAAATGATCCTTTGCTGGAAGTCTACAATTTGTTGTTTACGGAAAATAACCCTGCAGGCGTAAAAGCATTTTTAACCGAACTCGGTTTTATACAGAATGTATTTCGTTTGCCAGTTACTCCATTGAGCGAGCCAATCTATCAAAAAGTGAGGGCTTATCTCAATAAATAAAAAAAAACATATGCAAAGGTTTGTTTGCCGTTACTATAAAGCAGTGTTATTATGCGGTATTTTAGTCATTTGCTTCCAGTTTACCTTTTCCCAATATAAGGTTAGGTTTCAAATAAATGAAGTACCATCCGGCCATTGGCCTGACAGTGTATTTGTAGCCGGCAGTTTTAATAGTTGGAACCCTGCAGCAAACGGAGTGGCTTTTTCAAAAATTAATGGTACCGATTATATTGAGATAGCGAATTTGCAGGCTGGTAACCACCAATTTAAATTCACGAGAGGGAGCTGGCAATCAGGGGAATGTAATACCAATGGAAATGGGATTGATAACCGTCTGATAGATTTATTGTCAGATACCATCGTTGAGGTTTCAATCAAGGCATGGCAGGATGGTTTTCCGGTTTTTGAGAAGCGTCATACGGCCTCGCCCAATGTCCGTATCATGGATGCAGCTTTTTCAGTGCCTCAACTGGAAACTACCCGTAAAATATGGCTTTACCTGCCGCCCGATTATGCAAAAGGTAAAAAGCATTACCCCGTAATGTATATGCACGATGGGCAAAATATTTTTGATGAGTACACATCCGGTTTTGGAGAATGGGGAGTAGATGAATGTGCCGATTCATTGATCAAAAATGGTAAGCCCGCCTGTATCATCGTTGGTATTGATAACGGACCGAATAGAATGAATGAGTATAACCCGTATGATTTTAAAGATTTTGGCAAAGGTACGGGGGATCAATATCTTGAGTTTATTGTAAAAAATCTGAAGCCTTACATTGATAAGCATTACCGCACACTTCCAACAAATGACAATACTATCATTGCAGGAAGCTCTATGGGTGGTTTGATTTCCTATTATGCAATGTTGAGGTATCCCGAAGTATTTGGCAAGGGGGGCATCTTTTCTCCTGCTTTTTGGACAGCAGAAGAAATTAAGGAACTCACCAATTTATCAGGCGACAAATTAAAAGGAACCCTGTTTTTTTATGTTGGTGCACTGGAGGGCGAACAGTACATAGCAGATATGAAGGCCATCACCGATAAATTGGGCGAAAATTCTAAAGCCTTTATTTACACAGTAACCGACCCTGCCGGCACTCACAATGAAGCGGCCTGGGGCAAATGGTTTCATGAATTTTATAAATGGGTATTGGCCAACGGTTTCAACAATATAATTGATCTTGACGAGGATTAAATCAGGTAACAAGCGCCTTCCAATGCAAGTTCTGTATTTTCAAAAACTTCCCTGGTCTCTGTTAAAAACTCGTCCAGCATTTCATATCTTGACGAAAAATGGCCAATGATTAGCTTTTTTACGGCTGCCTTTTGTGCAATTTTTCCTGCCTGCTCCGTTGTGCAATGAAAACGTTCGGCCGCTTTATCGGATGCCTCTTTCAGGTAGGTTGTTTCATGATATAGCAAATCAACCCCTTTTACTTTCTCAGCTAGCGTTTCATCAAAAATGGTATCAGCGCAATATGCATAACTTTTTACCGGAGTGTTGGCGATGGTTACTTCTTCATTCGGTATAATCGTGCCTTTTTTGGTAATATAATCTTCCCCTTTTTGCAATTTATCGTAAAAGGAAGCAGGCACTTCGTAGGCTTTAATCCTTACGGGGTCGATGCTTCTTGGATTCTTTTTCTGTCTGAATAAAAATCCCCAACATTCAACACGATGCTTCACCGGAAAAGCATGTACAGTAAATTTATTGGCATCCACCAACAATCCTTCACCACCAATGGCATGAAAAATCAGTTTGTAAGATAACCTTGTTGCTCCAACTTTTAATTGCAAATCAATGATTTCTTCTAAAGCTGCCGGCGCATGAATGTGCAAATCCTGCGTTCTATTTAACAAACTCATGCTGGTAATTAATCCGATTAAACCAAAATAATGGTCGCCATGCAGATGTGAAATAAAAATATGATTGATTTTATTTCTTTTGATTTTATATTTTGCCATTTGCAACTGGGTTCCTTCTCCGCAATCAATTAAACAATATTCCTCCTGCAATTGCAATGCCTGTGCGGTCGGGCATCTTCCAAAAGCAGGTATGGCAGAATTGTTTCCTAAGATGGTGAGTGCTATCAATGTAAGTTATTAATTGGGTTAAAAGATTAGATTTATTTATAAACGCAATGAACGTTTTTTTAGTTCCTGCCGAATGATTATTTCAAAATTATTACATCTGACTAATCTTCTCCCTGCATTAGCTCCCGTTCTATTGCTTCCATCTGAACAATGTCCCAAGCCTCACTTTCTGTTGGTGTTACATTTAATATTTCCAGTAATTCCAACTGATCCAGCTTTTCCTCTAACTCTTTATTTAATGCACAAATAACAAAAGAGCAATCGTTTTCATAAAATTCCTGTTGAATACTGGCGAGAATTTCACAACCTTTTTCATCCAGATTAATAACTACAGACATATTTAAAATGATATGAGGTATGTCTTTTTGTAGGTAGGTACGCAACATAACAGCAAGTTCTTCTGTCATTATAGCAGTAAGTTCCGCATCCTGGGGTGTAATTACCGTAAATTTCTCTTTGGTATCTATTTTGACATTCATGGACTAAAGTTATTAGTTTGGTGGCTTGAGTAGAACGAATGGGATTTCAGTTATTAACCAAAAGTTAAACATTTTATTGTGAGAACTGTTTTTGCTAGATTGTAAAGTAAAGTAAAATTTTGCGTTTAAATAGTTTGGCAGAAAATATCAGGCATAAAATTTAAAAGTTAACCGTATCAGCACAATCTAATTGTTATTTAAAATTTGAATATTTTAGTTAGATCACGGTACAACCATTATTCATTTCATTTTTTATACTTTTCAACATTTCAACATTTCGGCCTGACGCAAAACTTATTCTACTAAATAATCGTTATTATTGTACAAGTAAAATTCAATATATGGACAACAACTTTTCAGCACAGGTAAAAGAAATAATTTCCTACAGCAGGGAGGAAGCTTTGCGTTTAGGAAATGACTTCATAGGGACAGAGCATCTGGTATTGGGTTTAATAAGAGATGGCGAGAATACCGCCATCAAAATATTAAAATCACTCAATGTTGACCTTTATGAATTACGCAAAGAAATAGAAGTAGCCGTAAAAGACAAAACGGGTAAAAATATTGCCAACATCAATTCTCTTCCACTTACAAAGCAGGCAGAAAAAGTAATCAGGATAACTGTGCTTGAAGCCAAGGCACACAAAAGTGTGATGGTAGAGAGCGAGCACCTGATGCTATCCATTCTCAAAAACAAGGAAAATATTGCTACTCAGATTTTAAACCAGTTTGATGTGGATTACGATATTTTTAAAAATGAGTTGGGTTTTGTAACCAGCACTCCTCCGGCTGCTGAGTTTTCTGATGAAAATGAAGACGAGTTTGATGAGGAAAGAAAACAATACGGCCAGCAACAAAAAGCACAACGAGGTGGTGCTACCAATCAGCCAAAAACCAAAACACCGGTATTGGACAATTTCGGAAGAGATATCACCAGATTGGCAGAAAACGGAACATTGGATCCAATTGTGGGTAGGGAAAATGAAATTGAACGGGTATCACAAATTCTGTCCCGCAGGAAAAAGAACAATCCCATTTTAATTGGAGAACCAGGTGTGGGTAAAACAGCCATTGTAGAAGGTCTTGCGTTGCGAATTGTGCAGCGTAAAGTAAGCAGGGTTTTGTTTGATAAAAGAGTGGTTTCATTGGATCTTGCAGCACTAGTTGCCGGAACAAAATATCGTGGTCAATTTGAAGAGCGCATGAAGGCCATCATGAATGAACTGGAAAAAAACAGGGACGTAATTTTATTTATTGATGAGATTCATACAATCGTAGGCGCAGGTGGTGCAAGCGGATCATTGGATGCAAGCAACATCTTTAAACCTGCTTTGGCAAGGGGCGAATTGCAATGTATTGGTGCATCTACATTGGATGAATACAGAATGCATATCGAAAAAGACGGCGCTCTTGATCGCCGTTTTCAAAAAGTAATTGTCGAGCAACCTTCTGTAGAGGAGACCATTCAGATTCTTGCCAACATCAAAAGTAAATACGAAGATTACCATAACGTTATTTACAGCGATACTGCAATTGATGCCTGTGTAAAATTAAGCGAACGATATATGACAGATCGCTTGTTGCCAGATAAAGCCATTGATGTAATGGATGAAGTAGGGGCTAGAAAACATATTAAGAATATCAATGTACCGCAGGAAGTAATTGACCTGGAAAAGAAAATTGAGGACATTAAGCTGGAGAAAAACAAAGTGGTAAAAAGCCAACGTTTTGAAGAAGCTGCTTCATTGAGGGATTCTGAAAAAAGGCTGCAGGAGGAATTAGAAAAAGCGAAAAATGAATGGGAAGAAGAAAGTAAGAACAAACGTTTCCCGATTGAAGAAGAAGATATAGCCGAAGTAATCAGTATGATGACAGGCATTCCGGTAAAACGGATGGTGCAGGCTGAAACTGAAAAGCTAAAGCGTATGGGTGATGACCTGAAAGATGTAGTAGTTGGGCAGGAGGAAGCAATTTCAAAAGTGGTGAAAGCCATTCAACGTAACAGGGTTGGTTTAAAAGATCCTAAAAAGCCAATTGGAACATTTATTTTCCTTGGCCCTACTGGGGTTGGTAAAACAGAATTGGCCAGATCGCTTGCCCGATACATGTTCGACAATGACGATTCACTCATTCGGATCGACATGAGTGAATATATGGAGAAATTTACCGTTAGCCGTTTAATTGGCGCACCTCCGGGATATGTTGGATATGAAGAAGGTGGACAGCTTACCGAACGTGTTAGGCGGAAACCATACAGTGTTATCTTACTAGATGAAATAGAAAAAGCGCATCCCGATATTTACAACATTCTGTTGCAGGTGTTAGATGATGGACAATTAACCGATGGAATGGGCCGAAAGATTGATTTCAAGAATACGGTGATTATCATGACTTCTAATATAGGTGCACGCCAGTTGAAAGACTTTGGAGAAGGTGTAGGTTTTGCAACTGCTTCAAGGATTCAAAATGCAGACGAAAATAATAAAGCTGTTATTGAGAAAGCGTTGAAACGTACTTTTAGTCCAGAGTTTTTAAACAGGATTGATGATGTGATTATATTCAATTCGCTTACAAAAGAAAATATTTTTGAAATCATTGACATCCTCATGAAGGGTGTTATGAAAAGATTGGTAAATCTTGGATTTGCAATGGAATTAACCGGACAGGCTAAAGACTTTATTGCCGAGAAGGGATACGATTCGCAGTTTGGTGCAAGGCCATTACACAGAGCTATCCAAAAATATCTTGAAGATCCATTAGCGGAAGAAATTCTAAATATGAATGTGAAGGAAGGTGATATGCTGATTGCTGATCTGGATGAAAAGAAAGAAAAGATCGAATTTAGTTTAAAGCCTGCGGAAGAGAAGAAAGAAGAAGAAGAACAAGCTGCTCCCAAAGCTTAGAAAATGAAAGCAAATATTTTAATGAAGCCATCCAAATCGGATGGCTTTTTTTTGGTTGATTTTTAACTGATCAAGGCTGGGTAATTTTATCAGGGGTTTTGTTTTGATGGATGAAATTTTTAATTGACTTTTGCGTAAATGAAAAGGAAAATTGTAACAATAGATGGATGGTCGGCATGTGGCAAAAGCACGCTTGCAAGGCAATTGGCGAAAGAGTTGGGGTATGTTTATATTGACAGTGGTGCGATGTACCGTGCAATCACGTTGTATTTTTTACGGAATCACATCGACTGGACAGACAACAAAGAAGTTGAAGATGCTTTAAACAATATCCATATCGATTTTCATTTCAACGAAAAATCGCAGCATTCTGAAATATTCCTCAATGATGAAAATATAGAATACCTGATAAGAGACCTGGTGATTGCAGATAAAGTAAGTGATGTAGCGGCCATCAAGGACGTAAGAACCTTTGCTGTTGCCCAACAGCAAAAGATGGGGAAGAAAAAAGGAATCGTGATGGATGGCCGTGATATCGGAACAACCGTTTTTCCGGATGCAGAGGTAAAGTTTTTTATGACTGCGGATAGTGCGGTAAGGGTAGAAAGAAGATTTAAAGATCTCTATGAAAAAAATCCCAACATCAGCATAGAAGAAGTTAAAGCCAATCTTGAAATGCGTGACTATATTGATTCTAACCGGGAAGTGAGCCCATTGCGTAAAGCTGATGACGCAATAACATTGGATAATACCAACCTCTCTATGTACGAGCAACTGGAGTTTGCACTCGGGCTTGTAAAATAGATTTTGAACTCCAATGGATTTTCATTCCAGGCTAATCTAAAAGCTATATTTCTCAATGATTTTGTCAATTGTGATGGTTGTATTGTAAAAAGAAACCAGCCTGGCAATAACGCCTTCAACCATTGCATCGGGGCAACTTGCGCCACTGGTTAATAATATTTTTACCGGACTTTTATCTGGTAAAAAGGCTTCGGTTATAATTTCTTCTTTCGTATGAAAATTAAAATGTTCAATGGAGTTGGATGAAATTATTTTATCCTCTGAACTAATGAAGTAAGTCGGTAACTTTTCTTCACAGAGTTCAACCAGATGCGCTGTATTACTACTATTGTATCCACCAACCACAATCGCAAGGTCGGCTGTTGTTTGTAGTAACCCATAAACGGCTGTTTGGTTGTCGTTGGTCGCATAACAAAGCGTATCCCTTGTTTCTGCAAATCTTTCCTCTACGGTTGCTTCAGTGAGGTTATATGTTTTAATCATCACCTGCTTAAGAAAATCAGCAATACTTTGGGTATCGCTTGCCAGCATAGTAGTTTGATTTACCACTCCAAATCTTTGAAGGTCTCTTTCCACATCAAATCCTTCAGAATATCGGCCTTTAAATTCATTGTAAAATTCTTTGGGCGATTTTTTACCAGTAATGTATTCACTTAACCGAATCGTTTCTTCCATATCATTCACCACTACTGTAGGCGCATTATTGGCAGCATGCGAAAAGGTAGCTCTTGTTTCTTCATGCATTGGCTTACCATGTACGATTACGCTGTATTTTTTTTCAGCAATCTGCTCACTTCTATTCCAAACCTTTTCAACAAAGGGGCAGGTGGTGTTGTATCTTTCAGTAGCGATACCAATCGCATTTAATTTTTCTTCAATAGCAAGTGTGGTACCAAATGCAGGAATGATTACTACATCATCTTTGGTGAGCGTTTCAAAAGGCACGATTTGATTACCCTTTGTATCCTGTAGAAATTGAACACCTTTTAATTGAAGATCCGCATTTACCTGCGGATTGTGGATCATCTCACTCAATAAAAAAATGCGTTTATCCTGATTTTCTTCAATTGTACGAAATGCGATATCAATTGCATTTTCCACTCCATAACAAAATCCAAAATGCCGGGCAAGGTATACATGAACAGCCCCAAAATCCAATAGGGTAGGGCCAAAATCTTTTTTCATTTTATCATCCTGTTTGCGCTTGTTTTTAATCGCCGCAATTAAAGGACTTCGGTAATTTCCTGGAACATTGAATTTCTTCATGATATTATTATAAGAGGCGCAAAGGTACAATGTTGATATCTATTAAAAACGGATGCAATCTACTACCTGTAATCTAATATCCTCGACTGTTTCCGGAAAATAGGCGGCTGGCATATAAAAGCTAAATACGATGATATTGGGCCTGGTGTAAAAAAAGCGCTCCTGAAAACCGGAGCGCTTTAAACCTAAAACAAAAAAAAATAATGCTTTATTCCAATGTTATTGGATAATCATACAAGCCATCATACCCAGGATAAAATCCGCTGATAGTGATAGTGCTGGAATTGCCCAATACTTTTATCAATTCATCTAAATTTTTAATTTCAGTATCATTTGCCTTTACGATGATAAATCCATCTCTCATCCTGGTTTGATCACTCAATGCTCCACTACCTATTTTTTTCACCAATACACCACCTTGTACACCATACTCTTTTGCCTTTTTAGGCTCCAGCGTGGCAAACTCAGCACCTAATTTTGAAAGCGCCGAATTATCCACTTTAACCAGATCAAAATTGCCAGCCTTGTTTTTTAAAACCGCAGTTACAGTTTTATCCGCACCATTTCTGGAAAATATAACGGTAATTTTATCACTTGGTTTATACCTGGTCACCAGTTCCTGTAACTCGGAAGGAAGCGTAACAGAAATTCCGTTTACACTTTTGATGATGTCGCCTTTTTTCAAACCTGCATCCGATGCTCCGCTGTTTGGAGAAACCTCTGTTATCACCAATCCATCACCATTGAAACTAAGCGCCATTTTGGTTTTGGCATCTTCCGGAATATCATTTGTATTAGCTGTTGCAACACCTAAATAACCTCTTTGCACATTGCCATATTTGATAAGGTCATCTACCACTTTTTTTACAATATTTACCGGGATCGCATACGAATATCCAGAATAATAACCGGTAGGGGAGGCTATTGCTGAATTGATACCAATCAAAAGGCCATTCGTGTTAATTAAAGCACCGCCGCTATTACCCTGGTTTACTGCAGCATCCGTTTGGATAAAAGATTCTACAGGAGTGCTTGTTTTTGTAGCCTTGTTTAAACCAAGACTTCTGGCCTTTGCGCTAACAATACCCGCAGTAACCGTTGTTTCAAGATTCAATGGATAGCCCAATGCCAGAACCCATTGACCGATTTTTACATCATCTGAGTTACCATATAATAAAAATGGTAAGCCCGCTGCCTCAATTTTAATAACAGCCAAATCATAAGAAGGATCTGTTCCGATTACCTTTGCCTTGTAAGTTTTTTTGTTGCTCAAGGTTACATCCAACTCATCTGCATTTTCAACTACGTGGTTGTTGGTAACAATGTAACCATCTGCACTGATTACCACACCAGATCCTGAAGCTCTTTGTTCCGGAACATATCCTCCTTTTCGGTTACCAAAAAATTCTTCCAGCATATCATCACCGAAGAAATCACTAAACGGGTTTTTAGGACGTTGATTTTTAGGTAAATTATTGCTTACCTGTTTAGCATTGGTTTTTGTTTTGATGTGAACCACCGCAGGTAATGCAGCGGCTGCGGGGGCTGTAAAATCAACGGATCCGGGAGGAATAGGTGTGTTATTGCCTGGTAAACCCGCAAATTTGTAATTAGCTGGAATAACCCCATTTTCCTGACCACCAAAAGTGTTATCATTTTTTACATAGGTGCTGTAACCCCACATTACTCCAAATGCAGTAACAGCACTGATCACAATAGTAGAAAACAACTGTTTGAATTTCATAGTCTTTTAGGTTTATAGTTCTTTAATAATTTTGTTTATTATTCAATTTTTGTGCCTGTTAGAACAAAGTAACGAATGCCTGACAAAATGAGATTTACCTTTGGGCACCTTTAACATTAAATTAGTAAGACTTTCGTACTTCCATTATAAAGTTAATAAAAATTGCATCGTGTCAACGCCATCAGGATAATCCATTAATCCCGGCTTTTGTGCCAACCCTAAAGCGAGGTCAGTTCCAACTACACACTGGATTTCTTCATTTCCACTCAAAGCATCGATTACGGCTTCCTTCTCGTTATAAAAGCTATAATTTAACTGGCTGATTGGAGAAAATACAGCCTCATTTTCAACCAGCAAAGTACTTTCATTCGTCATATAGAACCGGTTATTCATTATTTGTATTGACAAATTATAATCATAATTGTTCTTGTATTTATGATGATCTGCAAAATATTTATACTGATGAAAGGACTGGAGCAAGGGTACGAAATCATATGCTGCAGGTACAAAAATTTTGGTGACATTTCTACATCCCAATCCAAAATAAACATGGATGTCATCTGACAAATTTTCCAGTTCTTCGTTGGATTCATTACCATTGAGTATAGCAACAGAAGTTCTGTTTTTTCGGATGATACTTGGGTATTTTGAAAAATAGAAATCGAAATACCGGGCGCTGTTATTACTTCCGGTAGCAATGTAGGCATCACACCCCTTTAACATGGGGGCGACGGATATATATTTTTCTATGGATGATTCCCAGCTAACCATTTTCTGTATTAGGTGTTTCAAAAGCACGTCATCTTTCGACGATAGTTTGATGGTTTGGTAATGCCCGCTTACAAAAACGGATAAAAAATCATGGAAGCCAACCAGGGGAATATTTCCTGCCATTACAATACCTACATTTTTGGGTGTAATATTATCATCGATGTGGTAATGCTGTATCCATTCGTTTAATTTTTCTTGTTGCAAAAAACCTTCTGTGATGTTATTTACTGCTAAATTGATGAACTCCGGCGTAAACCAACCATTGTGGATAGATGCTGAATGTTTTACAGCCTGCCACTCTTCATTATTTGCTGATAAATAATCCCTTAGTCTTAATAATATTTCAATTCTGTTTTGTAATTTCATTCGTATAGACTTAAATTTGTGAAGTCAAATTTCGCATTTACTAAACTCTAAATCAAAAAGAAAATGGCTATTAAAATAACTGACGAATGTATCAATTGTGGTGCTTGTGAACCAGAATGTCCAAATAACGCAATTTATGAAGGTGGTGTTGAGTGGGCCATATCAGACGGAACAACTGTAAAAGGTTCATACACGCTGCTTGATGGCACGATTGTAGAATCTGATCAAAGAAATGCTCCGGTGAGCGTAGACACTTATTATATTACTCCAAATAAATGTACCGAGTGTCAGGGATTTCATGAAGAGCCTCAGTGTGCAGCTGTTTGCCCTGTGGATTGCTGCGTGCCGGATGAAATGTACACAGAGACTGTAGATGCACTCATGGAGAAGAAATCAAAATTACATATATAATTGAAGCACATCGCATCAGACTTTGCGATCGGGATTCAATTGAGTACATAAAATTTCAAGTCAAATGGCGAAGGTATTGAAAGGTACTTTCGCTTTTTTATATGATTTATAACCTTATTTTTAAGTAATGAACAGGCTTAGCAGTAACACGTTACTTATTTACTTTTTCCCTTTTTTGATATTTTCGTGCGCTTCCAAAAAAAAGGTGGAAGAAAATATTGTTGATTATAAACCTGCCATGATCCAGGCTGATAGAGATTTTTCTAAACTTAGTGAGGAAAAGGGAATAAAATATGCCATGATGCACTTTATTGAAGGGAAGGGAGTTTTACTAAGGCCAAACTCTTTACCAATGGTTGGAGGAGAAGCCATTAATTTTATCAGCCAGGCGAATGACGCTTCCTATACTATGACGTGGGAGCCTAATGGCGGCAGTGTTGCAAAATCCGGGGAATTAGGATACACTTATGGAGTATATTCTTTAAAACCAACTAACAAGGATACCGTTTTTTACGGAACTTATGTTAGTATCTGGAAACGCCATCCGGATGGAACCTGGAAGTTTGTGTTGGAAACAGGCAATGAGGGGATTGAATAGTACATTCCATAGATGTAGCAGCGTGAATCAACTTTTTTATTTTAATAATCAATCCGTATGCCGGTCAATTACAAATTTCGTTTCTTTGTCTTTTAACCCTTAATTTTCATGAAGAAAACAATTGCTTTGGTCACTGGTGGTTTTTCAGGAGAATCTGTTATCTCTTATAAAACAGCCATCACTATAAAAAATAATATTGATCCTGAAAAATGGATTTGCTACACCATCGACATAAATCCTGAAGGCTGGTTTTATGATAAGCCGGATGGTGAAAAAACTCCCGTTGATAAAAATGATTTTTCAATCACGGTAGATGGTGAAAAAATAATTTTTAATGCTATACTAATTGGTTTACATGGTACTCCGGGCGAAGATGGTAAATTACTAGGCTATTTCGATTGCCTGAAAATACCGTATACTTCCTGCAATGCAGCAACTTCTGCACTTACCTTCAACAAACGTTACACCGTTGCGGTGGCGGCTTTTGGTGGATTAAAAGTTGCCAAATCAATGCATCTTTTCAAAAATATTCCTGTTAGTTTGCCTGATATTTTAGCGGCATTAAAATTGCCCGTATTTGTAAAGCCAAACAATGGCGGAAGTAGCATTGGAATGAGTAAGGTAAATGAGCCGGGTGATTTGCGGGATGCATTAGATAAAGCATTTAAGGAAGATGATCAGGTGTTGGTAGAAGAGTTTATTAAAGGGCGGGAATTTACAATAGGCGTATTTAAAACAAAGGGCAATGTAATAGCATTACCCATGACAGAGGTTATTTCGAAGAAAGAGTTTTTTGATTACGAAGCAAAATACGCTGGTGCAAGTGAAGAAATAACCCCGGCCAAAGTAGAGGAGACCGTTGCTGAAAAAGTAAGAGATGCTGCAAAAAAAGCCTACGCCATTTTTAATTGCAATGGTGTGGTAAGGATTGATTTTATTTACGATGAAGCCACCGGCCAGCCATATATGTTAGAGATCAATACGGTGCCCGGGCAAAGTGAAGCCAGCATTGTACCTCAGCAGGTGAAAGCAATGGGTTGGAGTTTAAAAGAATTTTATTCAGCTTTAATTGAAGAGTGTTTTATTTGATAAATTGCTGCTACATCTTTTTGTTTAGTTAAGGATACAAACAATAAATAAAAAACAATAAACCCTTTTACGTGTTCAAATTCATAACAAACAAGCCTTTTTGGGTAAATTTATTAGCGGCCGCAATATTGGGGATTTTATTGATTTTTTTCGTACTTCAACTACTTGGCTGGATTACCAAACACGGTGAGTATCTTACCGTACCTGCCGTAACCGGAAAAGATACCCAGAAGGCAATAAAATTATTGGAAAGCAAAGGGTTTGATGTGGTTATTCAGGATTCCATTTTTACAGATTTGCTAACTCCTGGATCTGTCATTAAACAGTTACCCGACTCCAATGCAACCGTTAAAATTAACCGGACGGTTTTCCTAACAGTCAATCGCTATATACCGCTAATGATTTCAATGCCACAGTTGGTTGGTAAAAGTTTGAATTTCGCCTTGGATATTTTAGCAAAGAATCATCTGCAATTGGGGGATACCAGTTATAAGCCGGATTTCATGAAAGGTTCTGTTTTGGAGCAACAATTCAACGGTGTAAGCATTGCTCCCGGTGCCAAGCTGCGTTGGGGTAGCCGTGTTTCATTGGTGATAGCAGGTGGACTAGACGAAGAAAGGATGAAGGTTCCTGATTTGTATGGGCTCACTTTTGGCCAGGCGAAAGCCCAGTTGGAAGGCATCGGAATAAATATTGCCGGTATTATTGCGGATGGTGAAATAAAGGATACGGCTGCCGCTTTTATCTACAGGCAAAATCCTGAAACATTTGATGAGGAAAAACGACCGCAATATATTCGTCCTGGTCAGTTGATGGATTTGTATATTTCTCCGGTGATGCCGGCGCCTAAAGACTCTGTTCAAATACAATTTTAAATTATATACAATGACAACAATCTCAGTTGAAGAAGTAAAAGCCAGGATTGAAAGCGGTGAGCAATTTAACATCCTGGATGTAAGGGAACCGCATGAAAACACTGAATTCAATATCGGTGGCACATTGGTACCACTAGGTAAAATACAAACCATGCAACTGGATGATATTGAAGATTGGAAAAACGAGGAAGTGATTGTTTATTGCAGAAGTGGTAACCGTAGCGGACAGGCTTGCCAGATTTTAGAAATGGCTGGCTTTACAAATGTGAAAAACCTCACTGGCGGAATGCTTGAATGGAGAGATAAATTTAAAGTGTAACAACAGACGTTATAAAGTAAAAAGTCTGCCGCAGTGCTCTAAACTGTTGCAGACTTTTTTTATTTTAATTTGTGACTGGATTTTATAACGACAGCATGAACTTATTTTACCGCTTTTCCGTTTAAAAATAAAAGCCATACGCTTTTTTCGGTTGCTCCTTAGAACCTAATGTTCAATCCAACCATACAATTTAAAGGTGCCATTGGAAAATAGTAATTCTCCGTGGTTAATCCGCCCGATATGTAGCTAAACGTATAACCGTTTGCCTCATAGTTTTTATTGAAGACATTGTTCAACTGAACAATCAGGTTGGTCTCTTTAAAAATTTTACCTGCTAAAGTATAGCTCATTCTTACATCCTGAATAAAGTACGCACTCAGGCTCCTGCTTTTTTGTGAGGTATTATCAAGGTATTGCCTTCCCACATATTTACTTAAAAAACTTATTTCGGCATTTTTTACCGGTACCAAATTAATTGCGCCACCGGCTACTACAGCCGGCGAAAAGGCAATATTTGTTGTACGATAATAATATGCCTTTGTACCGCCATTGTCGTAATCATCTACCAGTTCTGTATAATTTTTAATTTTATTTTCACTGAAAGATATGTTGGCTGCAAGATTTATACGGCTTGTAATAATGGTTTTACCCTGCAATTCTATACCAGTGCGGTAACTATTCGGGATATTGGTTCTTGTATAAGCACCTACGTCGTTAATGTTGCCCACCAACACCAATTGATCTTTATACTTCATGAAAAAAACATTTGCTGCCAATGAAGATTTTGCTAATTTTCTTTCAACCCCCAATTCAAAATCATCCAGCTTTTCTGCTTTCGGCTGCACCGTCAATCCTGCTTCAAAGTCGTCACGATTTGGTTCTTTTGCTGCCCGTGCATAGGATAGAAATGCTTGCCAGTTATTGTTGGTATAAGTCAGACCAACCTTTGGATTTAAAAAATTATAAGTGTTGTTTGTTTTTAAGGTGGGGTTATTTCTGAACCCGTTGATGTCATACTGAACATTTCTAAACTGCACGTCAATAAAGCTTTGCCAGTGAGTGGATAATTGTTCGGTCCATTTCGAATACAGATTAAGATCCTGCTTTTTCGCTTTCAGATTATACCAACAATGGTTTAACGGAACGGCTGCCTGTGTTTGCGCCCAAACAATTTTACCATAATGTTTGCCATCGTATTGGTTTAATCCTCCACCAATCGTTACCTGGGTATTATTTTTTTTGTGTTGAATTGAAAAGATACTTCCATAAAAATTGTTATCTAACCACAACTGGCGAATAATATCTGTTTCTTTGGTGGTATCGCTGCCTGTAATGTAATCCCTCAAACCATAATCCGATAATGTTTCACCTGCCTTATATTGTTCATAATACCCGGCACCCTTTGTTAAGAATACAGCCACGTTTGCTTTCCAATATGAATTGAATTCGTGGTTATAAAAAAGCTGGTAATGGGTTTGAGTGTAATTGTCTGTTTCGTTATCATATGGACCACCTGGTCTGTCCTGTCCTGCTGAATTATACGTTCTGTTTGTTTTTAAATAACTCTCAGGAATACCATTCCATGACTGATAGGTTTTTTCTTTCCCTGAAAATATATTCAGTCGCAGTGAATTCTTTTTGTCTAACCACGCAGTGCTCAAATAAAAGGATTTTAGATTAGATGAGGCCCGGTCAACATAACCGTTGCTGGAAATTCTGCTGAGCCTGCCATCTACGGTAAAATGTTTTCCGATAATACCTGATCCAAAACGAAAGGTGTTTTTTATTGTATTAAAAGATCCAAAACTGTTGTTCAGTTCAACATACATTGAGTCTGAAACCTCATTGGTAGATAAATTAATCGATGCTCCAAAAGCACCTGCACCATTGCTACTTGTACCCACACCACGTTGCACTTGTATACTGTTTACCGAAGAGGTGATATCAGGTAGATTTACAAAAAAAGTCCCCTGGCTTTCTGCATCATTGTAAGGAATACCATTGAGTGTTACATTGATTCTTGTGGCGTCACTACCCCGAATGCGTATGCCGGTATATCCCACACCATTGCCCGCATCAGAGTTTACAACGGCAGAAGGGATTTGGTTGAGCAGGATTGGCAGATCCTGGCCAAGATTGTTTTTACGAATTTCTTTTCGGGAAATATTTGTTTTTGCAAAAGGAGCTTTTTCTCCGGCCCTGATTGCGGTTACCTCAATCGGAGGAAGGTAACTGGTGTCATTAAATTTTTTGTCTTTTTGTGCAAAGCATAACAATCCTGAGGCACAAAAAATGGCACAGATAACTAATTTCATTTCAATAAAAGTTTAAACTGAAATCCGGAGGAAAGTACAATCGTGCCAGTTTCCTCAACAGTAGTTTGTATGGAGGAATGTGCATTTCTCCCTTCGCAGGTATTATCCTGAGCAGGTTGTACGGGTGTTATCTCAGCCTCTCTAAAAGAAGCACCCCGGAAATTCAGACGATGAATAAGAACATGTTTGAACTGCGAAGGTAGGGGAGTTTCGAAAAAAAATATTTTTTTTTGTAACAAATCTTTTTTGGAATGCGTATTACCTTAAACTTACAATCATGAAAAAATTATTGGTGTTATTATTTATTGTTTCCGGTTTTGTTTCGTTTGCGCAAAATGAACCAGTGGTAAATGACCCAAATGCGGAAAAACGTACATTAAATGAAAGTTTCTCTTCGATCTCTGTTTCAGATGGTGTTATGTTGTACCTATCTAAAGGAAATGAAGAATCGATAGCAGTGAGTGCTTCTGATCCGAAATACATGGATCGTTACATAACAGAAGTTGATAACGGCGTATTAAAAATCTATTACGATAACAAAGGGATCAACTGGACCGGAGGCGATAAAAGAAAATTAAAAGCTTATGTTTCATTTAAAAACTTAGAAAAAATACATGCCGCTGCAGGATCGCAGGTTACCATGAAAAATGTGTTAAAAGAAAATGAAATGGAACTTGTATTTACCAGTGGATCGGGTTTTAAAGGCGAGGTAGATATCAATGAATTGAATGCTGCTGTTAATAGCGGTGCTGAAATTGAAATGACAGGTAAAGCAGAAAAAGCAAAACTGGAAGCTAGCAGTGGTGCCATTTTTAAAGGGTATGAACTGATTACCGATTATTGCGAAGCAAAAGCTTCCAGCGGAGGTGGCGTTAGGATCAATGTCAATAAAGAACTTAGCGTAAAAGCAAGCAGTGGTGGTGGAATTCGATATAAAGGAACCGGTGTAATTAAAGATATGAATGTTAGCAGTGGTGGTGTAGTAAAAAAGGGATAGTTTTATTTATGTAAAAACGATTAGTATGAAAAAGTATTTTTTATCTGTTGCTTCACTTATCTTTTTTATAGGCGCTTTTGCTCAAAAAATATTTGTGAATGACGCCAATGCAGAAGTAAGAAAACTATCAGGCAGTTTTAATAATATCACAGTGTCTGGTGGAATTAATTTATATCTCTCTCAATACGACAATGAATCTGTAGCGGTAAGTGCATCCTCTGATGAATACATCCGAAATATTAAAACGATTGTAGAGAATAACACTTTAAAGATTTTTTTTGAGGGTGGAAGAAGCTGGAACACAGGAAACAAAAAGCTGAAGGTATATGTGTCCTTTAAACGATTAGAAAAGTTGGTAGCTTCCGGTGCCTGCGATGTGCAGGTTGCAGGAATGATGCAAATACCTTCTTTAAAATTGGATTTAAATGGCGCCAGTAGTTTTAAAGGTGCGATAAAAGTGGATGATCTTTCACTTGATTTAAGCGGCGCATCCGACGTTAAGCTAAATGGCTTTGCAGCATCAGTTTCCATCCAGTCAAGTGGAGCCAGTGATGTGAAAGGCTATGAACTGGTAGCAGACATTTGCACAGCAAAAGCATCCGGTGCATCTGATATCAATATTACAGTCAATAAAGAGTTAAACGCTAGTGCCAGTGGTGCCAGTGATATTTATTACAAGGGTGAAGCTGTAGTAAAAAAAATGAACAGCAGCGGGGCCAGTTCGATTGTGAAGAAAGGATAATTTGCAATCAGGAATAATATCTGTTGCATATTAGTTTAATTACAATCATACCGAACAGACTTTATATTTTGAGCTGAAAAAAATTATTGAAAAGCCCAGATTAAAAAATCAGGAAACGCCTTTCGCCAATAAGCATATTCGTGTTTGCCCTCTGCTAATTCTTTGTAAACGATATCAGATGGAGGGCAAACATTTTTGCTCTTAATGATTTCAATTAGGTCCCTCGTATCATCCACCACATCAATTATTCCATCTTTATCCCTGTCTGCATTTTCTTCACCAGTACCTGCATAAAACCAATATTGCAACTTCGGTCTTTTTCTGGATGATCGGATTTTGCTCAGCATAATGCGATTGTTTACATCCAAATAATCTTTCGCTGTTATATCTTTATCTCTCCACCAGAACGAACCGGAGAATACGCCCACTTTATCAATTTTATCGGCGTTATCCCAGCCAATATCAAAAGCGGATAAGCCACCCTGTGAGCAGCCTGCTATCGCCACTGTCCTGAATTTCCTTACACCCGCTTTCTTTTTTATAAAGGCAACCAATTCATTGTCGATGAAAGCGGCATACTTATCTGCCTTACTTCCATTATTGTTAAAATCTGGCAAACCACTCACACCATATTCCTGCAAACGGTTATCTGCATGAATGGCAACAATGATCAAAGGCTTAATTAATTTTTCTTTATACAGGCTGTCCAATATATTTTTTACATTCATTTTTTCTGCATCTTGTCCGTCATTCAACAGCAATAAATCCAGTTCGCTTTTTTCATCTGGCAATGGCGTGCTAAAGATGGTAAGTTTGATATGTGCCTGCAGGTGCCTGCTGTAAATTTCATCTTCCTGTTGTTTGATTTTTTTGTTGCAACCAAATGCAATTATACAAATGAGCAATAGCATGGAAAGACGGCTAAAAAAATATTTCATAAAAATTATTTTGATAAACGAATATATAATATTTGGCCGCAACGGTGAAAACCATTAGTTTTGCAACGCGAAGTAGAGCAGCGGTAGCTCGTCGGGCTCATAACCCGAAGGTCAGAGGTTCGATCCCTCTCTTCGCAACTAACAGAAGGCTCCTAGGAGCCTTTTTTATTCTTAGCAGGTTTAGCTAATGAATTTGATCACCTCCTCCATTCTTAATAAGCGTATGCGGTAGTCAAAGTCGGACTCAGACTTGCTTTTTTACAACAACATACATGAAATCTGGATTCGTAAATATATTTGGAAAACCCAATGCGGGTAAGAGTACACTACTCAATGCCCTAATGGGGGAGAAGCTTGCAATTGTATCTCATAAGGTACAAACAACCCGTCATCGCATCAAGGCGATCTTAACCGATCCTAATTATCAAATTGTTTTTTCTGATACACCCGGCATCATTGAACCTAAGTACAAACTGCATGAAAAAATGATGCAGGCTGTAAAAGGTAGCCTGGAAGATGCTGATGTTGCACTATTGATAACAGATGCCCGTGAGAATCCTGAAGAGAGCAATGCAATATTTACTTTTTTAAATTTAAAAGCACCTGCACTAGTCATTTTAAATAAGGTGGATGCAGTGAACGAAGAAGATATTAAGAAGTCTACTGATTTTTTCAAGTCCCAAAAATATTGTAAAGAAGTAATTGTAATATCTGCGCTAAAGAAAAAAGGGATCAATGAATTACTAACTGCTATCCTCAATCTGCTTCCTGAAGGTCCGGCCTTTTATGAAGGAGATGATATCAGTGACTTGCCAACCAAGTTTTTTGTAAGCGAATTAATTCGGGAGAAAATATTTTTATTGTATGGAGAAGAGATTCCTTATCATGCCACCGTGTTGGTGCAGGAGTTTAAAGAAAAATCAACCTTAATAAAAATAGGAGCTGATATTATTGTGCAAAGGGAAACCCAAAAAGGAATTATACTTGGGGAAGGTGGAAAAATGATTAAACAATTGGGAACCCTTGCCAGGAAAGACATTGAAGCGTTTCTGGATAGTAAAGTATTCCTGGAGTTGTTTGTAAAAGTAAGACCCAAATGGAGAGACAATGAAATGCAGTTGAAAGAATATGGGTATTAAAAAATAACCATCCTGTCACAATCAATAAAATAGTACAAGTGGTAATCTTTTATATTATCATCTAATTATCAATTATCAATTATCAATAAAGATGAGTTTTACAGTCGCAATAGTAGGAAGGCCAAATGTTGGCAAAAGCACTTTTTTTAACAGAATGTTGGAGCAACGGAAAGCCATTGTGGATGACGTGAGCGGCGTTACCCGTGATCGCCAGTATGGAGTAGCAGAGTGGAATGGTAAATTTTTCAACGTAGTAGATACCGGTGGATTTGTTCCCAAGAGTGAAGATATATTTGAAAGAGAAATTCGCAAACAGGTTTTAATAGCTTTGGAAGAAGCCGATGCCATTGTATTTATGGTAGATGTTGCAACGGGCATTACTGATCTGGATGAATCAATGACACAGTTATTACGCAAAACTTCCAAACCGGTTTTCCTGGTTGTAAATAAAGTAGATAACCATGACCGATTGTTGGAAGCATCTGAATTTTATAGCCTTGGTTTTGAAAAAATCCATTTCTTATCTTCTATCAGCGGAACAGGAACCGGCGATTTGTTAGACGATATTACAGATTTGATTATTGATAAAACGGAAGGAACAGATGACGAACAATTACCAAAATTCGCTATCATCGGACAGCCTAACGTTGGTAAATCTTCTTTACTGAATGCGTTAACAGGGCAGGAGCGTACAATCGTTAGCGATATTGCAGGCACCACCCGAGATACTATACACACGCATTATAATCTTTTCAATAAAGAATTTATTTTAATTGACACCGCAGGTATTCGCCGCAAAGCAAAGGTGAACGAGGATCTTGAATTTTATTCAGTAATCCGTGCCATTAAAGCGGTGGATGAAGCAGATGTTTGTATGTTATTGCTGGATGCAGAAAAGGGAATTGCAGCCCAGGATCTTTCTATATTTGCAATGGCAGTAAAGAAGGGAAAAGGTATTGTAGTGCTGGTAAATAAGTGGGATGTAATGCCTAAAGAAACCAACACAGCCCGTGATTATGAAATTGAATTGAAAAAGCGTTTTGCTCCTTTTACAGACCTTCCAATCATCTTTATTTCTGCGTTGGAAAAAACAAGAATTTTTAAAGCGATGGAATTGGCTTTGGAAGTTTATGACAATCGCAAACAAAGGATACCCACCTCAAAATTAAATGACATCATGTTAAAGGCGGTGGAAGCATACCATCCGCCGGTAGTAAGAGGAAACCAGGTGAAAATTAAATATGTTACGCAATTGCCTGTAGTGGTGCCATCATTTGCATTCTTCTGTAATTATCCGGATGATGTAAAGACACCGTATAAGAATTACCTGGAGAACCAATTAAGGTCTAAGTTTAAACTTACCGGCGTTCCTGTAAGGGTATTTTTTAGAAAAAAATAAGGTAAGGTATTTTTAACCAGGCAATATTTTTTTTTAGAGTCGTTTTCACCGGGCTACATTGATTGTTTTATAATAAAAAGACAGTACTATTGCATCGAAATTCATAATCTTTAAAAATTTAAACATGAAAAAATTATTTGCAATATTTGCTATTGCTTCCGTTATTGTCTCTTGCAACGATACTACACAAGGAACTGATGCCGCCGCTGATTCAGTGAAAGCTGCTGCTACCGCAGATTCTATTGCCGCCATCAAAGCTTTGGCGGATACTGCTCAGGCTCCGGCACTTGATTCGGCAAATACCATGAAGACCGACAGTACTATAAAAAAATAATAAAATGGCTGCTTGATTGCTCATTAAATTTTAGCAATATTCAATCATTCTATTTTAATGTAAAAGGCACCACAATCGTGGTGCTTTTTTTATAATCTACCGCCTTCAGGGTATAGCAGAGTTATTTTGAAGGTTTAATTTAGTACAATCATTCGCTTTTAATATTTTCAAAATGAAACTAAGCAGGTTCCTACTTTTTATATCAGCATCCGCATTGTTTTGTCAACTCACTTTTGCTCAAAATGAAGCTGCTAAAGGTAACCGCATCAATGGAAATTCATGGAGAATTTATATGCAGCAAGGAAAATACCAGGAAGCAATCACGGTGCTGAAAAAGGAGTTGGTAAGTACAGGTGAATCCAAATCATCCTCCGATATTGCCTTCATTCAACAAAATATTGGGTATGCCTACACCCGTTTAAAAGAACTTGGGAAAGCAAAAAATTGGTTTGATAAAGCAGAAAAAATAGCGCTACAAAACAACGATAAGTACGTGTTGGCTGAGATTTACAATTACCAGGCAAGTTATGATTCAGCCGTGGGTAATTTTGAACAGGCTTTTGAACACAAGTCTAAATTCCTTGTAATTTCGGATCGTTTGCTGAACGAAAAATTACGCAGCCAGCTAACTGAATTGCAATCAAAATATGATACACAAAAGAAAGAACATTTAATTCTTGAACAGCAGTACCAGCTAACAAAAAAGAATTATTTACTAGGTGGCATTACTGCACTGTTGGTATTGGGTACATTACTGGTTTTTTCAAATAAAAAAAGAAATAAGCTAAAACAGGAAAAGCGATTTCATTTGGAAATTATCCGTCAGCAGGATATGGCTACCAAAGCCATTATTGAGGCTGAGAAGAAAGAGCGTAAAAGAATTGCCAGCGATCTGCATGATGGTGTAGGACAAATGATGAGTGCCGCAAAAATGAATTTGTCAGGTTTCGAAAGTCGTATGGTGTTTTCAAATGACGACGAAAGGTATGCGTTTGAAAAAATAATGTCCCTGGTAGATGAAAGTTGCAGAGAGGTAAGATCGGTAAGTCATAATATGATGCCAAATGCCTTGCTAAAAAGCGGCTTATCAAGTGCTGTAAAGGAGTTTGTAGATAAAATTGACCACCAGGTACTAACCGTAAATTTGTACACCGAAGGATTGAATGAAAGGTTGGATAGTAATTTGGAAACTGTTTTATACCGGGTGATACAGGAATGTGTAAACAATGTAATCAGACATTCCGGTGCGAATGTGCTGGATGTATCGTTGATAAAAGACAAGGATGGAATTGCAGCTACCATCGAAGACAATGGAAAAGGATTTGATACCCAAATGAAAGATCAATTTGATGGCATTGGGCTGAAAAATATTAAAACAAGAATCGAATATTTAAAAGGGAGTGTAGATTTTGACTCCTCTCCGGGTAAAGGTACACTAGTGGCCATACATGTTCCGTTTGGTTAAAATGCTTTATCAAATCAATGAATAAACTAAAGTGCATCTCTAAAAACTTGCCTTTTCCTCTCTTTTGTCGAAGACCCCGAATTTTGCGGGGGTGAGGAATTAAAGGTGAGGCAAAATAAAAAAATGAGTTTTTAGAGATGCCCTAAAAGTACTTTTTTAGTAAGACGGAATATTGCCAAAGTTTATTACTGCGCAGCCTTCATACTGCCAATCAACTCAATTGCCTCTTTCGCTTCTCTTACATCATGCACTCTTAATATCGCAGCTCCATTCAATAGTGCGACGGTATTTAAAACAGTGGTTCCGTTCAATGCCTCTTCTGCAGAAATGCCAAGTGTTTTATAGATGGTGCTTTTTCGGGAAATCCCAGCCAGTATTGGCTTTTCTAATAGTTTAAAAATTTCCAATTGTTTCAACAGTTGAAAGTTATGTGCAATTGTTTTTCCGAATCCCAATCCCGGATCAACAATGATATCGTTGATACCAGCAGCTTTACATTCCGCAATTTTAAAAATAAAATAGTCCAATACTTCTCTTAAAACGTTTTCATAATGGATATCTTTCTGCATGGTATCGGGTGTTCCTTTCATGTGCATACAGATATAGGGCACATGTAGCGAACCAACCATACCAATCATTTCGTTGTCCATTTCGCCGCCACTCACATCGTTCACAATAGAAGCTCCGGCCTTTAAAGCCATTTCGGCTACCCGGCTCTGATAGGTATCGATGGAAATAATGGTATCAGGATGCTTTGATTGAATTGCTTCAATCACTGGCACCACTCTTTCTATTTCCCGGGCTGCCGGTATCCGTTCACTTCCGGGACGGGTACTTTGTCCGCCGATGTCTAAAATAGTAGCGCCATCATCAATCATTTTTCCGGCCAGCAAAACAATTCCATCCAAACCAAGTGCTGAATGACCTTTAAAAAATGAATCCGGCGTAGCGTTGATGATACCCATCACAATGGGTTGATCAATCGTCAATAATTTTCCTTTGCAGTTAAGTGTGTACATCAGTAAGAAACGGTATTTTTGACAGGCACAAAATTATACACTTACAACAAACAATGAACACAGATCAACAATACGATAAAGCGATACAAAGATGCAGGGATATTTTTTTAAATAAAACCAAAGACTATGGTACTTCCTGGCGGGTTTACCGAACCATCTCCATTGTAGACCAGATTTATATCAAGGCAAAACGTATCCGTACCATCCAGGAAAAAGGAGAACAACGGATAGGGGATGATATCATCAGTGAATTTAAAGCTATATTGAACTACAGTATCATTGGGTTGATACAATTAGACCTTCAATCTGATGAAACGGAGGAATTGCCTGTTGAAAAAGTCGAAAGCTTTTACAGTGAGAAAGTTCATATTGCCAAAAAATTAATGGAAGACAAAAACCATGATTATGGGGAAGCCTGGCGGCAAATGAGTCAGGAAAGTTTTGCCGATCTGATCCTTGCAAAGTTGCTTCGTATTAAACAAATTTTAAAAAATAAAGGACAAACCCTTATCAGCGAAGGGATCGACGCCAATTATTACGACATTATCAATTACGCAGTTTTCGGGTTGATATTGATTGAAGAAAAAGTACATGGATCTTAGTAAGTGCATTGTTGCTGGTTAAAGGTTGATTTAGATCCAACCGCATCAAAATATTCATTACTGATCTGACCACCGGTATCGAAACATCATTCATATCTTATTTATAAATTATGAAAATAGTAGTACAAATTGCCAGGGTTTTAGTGGGAGGCTTGTTTATATTCTCCGGCCTGGTAAAGGCAATCGACCCATTGGGGTTGGGCTATAAAATGCAGGAGTTTTTTGAGGTATGGGCGGCCGATGGCTATTTCCCTGGAATGATGAATTATTTTCATGGACAGTCGTTATTTTTTTCCATCATGATGATCGCATTGGAAATTGTGTTGGGTGTGGCGTTGCTGATTGGCTGGAAAAAAAACCTTGTGCTTACCTTGCTATTTTTGCTGACTTTATTTTTCACATTCCTAACAAGTTTTGTATTGTTTTCCGGTAAGATAAGGGCCTGCGGTTGTTTTGGAGATTGTATTCCACTAACACCGATACAGACGTTTACAAAAGATATCGTTCTTACTTTACTGATTGTAATACTGATCATTTATAGGAAACATATCCAGCCATTGTTTAAAGGAATACTGGGTGGATTGATTGTGCTAATCAGTTTGTTTGGTGCTACTTTTCTACAATTTTATGTGCTTAAAAATTTACCATTAAAAGACTGCCTTCCATACAAAAAAGGAAATAATTTATTGGAGTTAAGAAAAATGCCTGCCGGGGCAATTCCGGATGTGTATGAATATGTTTTTGTTTATGAAAAGGATGGTGTTAAAAAAGATTTCACTACCGCCAATTTACCGGATAGTACCTGGAAATTTGTAGACCGAAAACAAAACCTGGTAACTAAAGGAGAAAATAATATTCCGGCCATCAACGATTTTTCCCTGACTGATTCTGCCGGTGTAAACATGACGGAGGAGATCCTGGGACAACCTGGCGAATATTATTTATTCTTTCTACAATATATGAATGAAAGCGAAAGCAATTGGTCGGCTGCATTCAGTGAGTTGTCAATAAAGGCCAAACAGCAAAATCGGTCGATTTACATTGTTACCTCAGATAAGGAAAAGGTAAATGCATTCTTTAATCTACGTAACACTTACAACTTACCCATTTTAACCAGCGATGCAACAGCCATAAAAACAGCAGCAAGGGCTAATCCAACGTTGTTTGTAATGAAAGGACCAGTGGTAACGGCGAAGTATAGCTGGGCAGATATTGGCAAGGCGATCAAATGAGGAATGAGTGACGAGAAATGAGTGACGAGAAATTAGTAATGAGAAATGAATGATCAGAAATGAATGATCAGAAATGAATGAGGAGAAATGAATGAGTAATATTTTTTGCTGTATCATTCACGAATCAAACCTTCATTTTATTATTTACATGTAATTAAAAAGATCGAAAGTTTATTTATGTCAGAAGCACTGAATATTGATTCACAATTGACCATTCACCATTGATAATTCAACGTCCTTAATTGACAGTTGACAATTGACCATTCACCATTCACAACAGTAAACCAACAGTTCAAAAACATTGTCCCAAATATTAAAAAAATCAGGCTATTCCTTACTGGTGCTGCTCGGCGTGGTAGTGCTTGTGTTTGTTATGTTCCAGGGTTTTGGAGATCCTGCCAGGATGATTGTTGGACAAACGGGTGATAAAAAAACAATGGAGAATATCCGCAGGGATCTTTATCTTGATCAGCCTAAATGGAAACAGTTTGTGCTGTATTTGAATGATGTGTCTCCAATCTGTGTTCACAGTAAAGAAGATATTACCAAGAAAGAATTGAATGGTTTTTTTATTGGTAATAATACTAAACTTGGATTAAAAATCCCTTATCTCCGCAAGAGTTACCAGACCAAAAAAAGTGTAGGCACTGTTTTAACCGAGGCTTTACCGGGCACCTTACTATTAGCGCTAGCCGCCATGTTGTTTGCTACTTTTTTCGGGATTTTATTGGGCGTAGTTGCCGCTGTAAAAAAAGGAAGCTGGATGGATACAACGGCTGTTTTCTCAAGCATAGCAGGCATTTCGGCGCCGTCTTTTTTTATGGCCATCATCATTGCTTATTTGTTTGGCGTGGTGCTGCATCCCTATACCGGATTAAATTTAACGGGCAGTTGGTTTGATATAGATGAAGTAACCGGAGAAAAGTACCTGACTTTAAAAAACCTGATTCTACCTGCATTTACGCTGGGCATTCGTCCCTTAGCCATTATTACACAACTTACCCGGAGTTCGATGCTGGACGTAATGAGCCAGGACTATATCCGCACTGCTTATGCCAAAGGACTCAGCAAAAGAACCGTCATCTTCAGACATGCTTTAAGAAATGCATTAAACCCGGTGGTGACTGCTATTACAGGTTGGTTTGCCGAGTTGCTCGCCGGTGCTTTTTTTGTAGAATATATTTTTGGCTGGCGGGGTATCGGAAAAATCACCGTAGATGCGTTGGAGAAATTGGATTACCCGGTAGTAATGGGTTCTGTCTTGATCAGTGCCTGTATTTTTATTCTGATCAATATGTTGGCAGATGTATTGTATGGAGTAGTTGATCCAAGGGTAAGAGTTTAATCAAATTTTTTTGGGTTTGAAGTAAATAATTTTATTGGGTGCATGACGAAACACAATGAAAGTTCAGTAGCAATAAAATGTACAAATGTGATTATTAATCCTTTTTACCAAAAAGGATTAATAACAAAATCATATTTGCCAGTGAAGCTTAATCCGATAGCTGTCGGATTAAAAAATCCTGCCTGGTTCATAAAAAAAATGTTCACTAATTTATGCCTTGCCTACTGTAAAAAAATGTAGCAACTTCCTCAACTCCCCTTCAGGGGCAGGGGGCTTCTCGTTACCTGATCACCACATCATTGATCACCTTTTCGCCCAATGCTTCATTCACTCTTTCAATGATTTTTTCTTTCTGATACAATAATTCATGCTTTAACTGGGCTACTGTGGAAGTAATGAATAAAGTGTGATTAATGATTTGTATTTTATCGGTGTATTTGGCAATCGTTTTCCCCATGATTTGCTCCCACACATCTTCAATTTGCAAAGCTTGTATATTGCCCTTTAAGCGGCTTTGCTTTAAAAATAATTTCATGGCTTCCTGCATCGAAAATTCTCCCATTCGGTAAAGGTAAATTAAATTGTACCGGGTATTTCTCAATCGATGATATTTATAATTCGATTACCTGGTAATTTGTTTGAAGGTTTACAAAAGCCGCTTCCAGCCTTTCTTTGTGTGTATCGGTAATAAAAACCTGTCCATCATTTTCATTACAAACCCAGTGCAATAGATTCTGCATTCGCCGATCATCCAGCTTTTCAAATACATCATCCAGCAACAGGAGCGGAGCAAAGCCTTTATTGGTTTTCAGTAATTCAAACTCGGCCAGCTTTAAAGCAAATAATAAACTTTTTCGCTGTCCTTGCGAAGCAATGTTTTTAAATACCTGTCCGTTCAACTGGATGCCGATATCGTCTTTATGAATACCACCGTTGGTTCGTTGTAAAATAAAATCCTTTTCACGAAATTGATTTAGCACAGATTCAAATTCGCTTTGATTTAACTGGCTTTCGTATTGCAGGGTTACCAGCTCATCATTATTGGCAATTTGCGTGTAATACTGTTGTACCAATGGAATCAGTTGTGTAGTCAAATTCTTGCGAACGCTGTGGATATATTTTCCGGGGTGAACCAACTGGTCATCCAATACTTCCAGTAAAGCCCAATCTGTTTTTCCTGATTCAGCAAAGCGTTTCAACAGGCTGTTTCGCTGTTGCAATACTTTGGTATAAATAATCAATTGTTGCAGATAGGCGGCATCCACCTGACTGAGCAATGTATCAATAAAACGGCGCCGGTCTTCACTGCCACCTGTAATCAGCTCCACATCATCTGGGGCTATCATCACGCAAGGGTACTTACCAATATGTTCAGAATATTTTGCATACGGAATGCCATTCAACGAAAACTCCTTTTTACCAGCTCCCCTAAAAATGCAAATGATCTGGTCCTGTTTGGGTGCAATGGTTCCTTCGAGCCTGAAACCATCCTTTTCAAATTGTGTATTCAGCGTATCGGTTTTAGAAAAATAGCTTTTTGTGAAGCAGAGATAATAGATGGCATCCAACAAATTGGTTTTACCTTTTCCATTTAATCCACAAATGCCAATCACTCTTTCCGTAAACGGGAAAGTGTCGAAACTATAATTCTTAAATTGTGTGATGGTTATTTTTGAAAGACTGAGCATGAACCTGCAAGTTAATATAAAAGCGGATGGAGAATAGCTGATGAAGCTGTCAATGCTGGGATTAATTCATCAATCATAGTACAGTTAATTAATTTTAACGATCACGTTTTGAATAGAATAGCCGCAGCAAATCAAAATATGGCAATATTGGCCAATCATTTGCAAGCACTTTTCCACCATACGTGAACAACTAATATCCAATCGTTAAAAGCTTCTTTTGGTCATATTTTAATTTCCCGATTTCTCCCTTATCTTTGCCGCCTAAAATTTAAGACATTGGCTACAAAGTTTTCAAAGGAAACATACCTGTATTGGTACGAATTAATGCTTTTATTGCGCCGTTTTGAAGAAAAAACAGGCCAATTGTATGGAATGCAAAAAATTAGAGGCTTTTGTCATTTATATATCGGGCAGGAAGCAGTTGCGGCTGGTTGTATGACGGCTACCAACGCTGAAGATAAATTTATTACAGCTTATCGTTGTCATGCTTTGGCAATTGCCAAAGGTGTTACCCCAAAATCTACCATGGCCGAATTATATGGTAAAGCCACTGGTTGCAGTAAGGGTAAAGGTGGTAGCATGCATATTTTTGGCGTAGATGTTGGCTTTTTTGGCGGACATGGTATTGTAGGCGCTCAAATAGGAACTGGAGCAGGACTTGCATTTGCAGAAAAATATAAGGGTACTAATAATGTGGCACTTTGTTTTTTTGGAGATGGTGCCGCAAGACAGGGGATGTTGCATGAAACTTTTAATATGGCCATGCTTTGGAAACTTCCGGTTGTATTTATTTGCGAAAACAATAACTATGCCATGGGAACTTCGGTTGCCCGTACCAGCAATGTATTGGATTTATATAAACTGGCGGATGCGTATGATATGCCTGGCGATAGCGTAGATGGTATGAGTCCTGAAGATGTACACAATGCTGTATTGCGTGCGGTGAACAGAGCCCGTGAAAAAGGTGGACCAACATTATTGGAAATAAAAACATATCGTTACAAGGGTCATAGTATGAGTGATCCTCAAAAATACCGCACCAAAGATGAGGTGGAGGAATACAAAGAAAAAGATCCGATTGATCATGTGCTTAAAGTTTTGAAGGACGACTATAAAGTAACAGAGGCTGAAATTGAAGTGATGAATGAAAGAGTGAAAGCTCAGGTAGATGAAAGCGTAAAATTTGCGGAAGAAAGTCCATGGCCAAACGATGATGAATTATTAAAGGATGTTTACAAACAGGAAGATTATCCATTTATAGTTGACTAATTAACTAACTAAGTATTGAAATAGCTTATTAAAACAATTTTAAATAAATATCCAATTCATAACGATGCCTGTCCTTTCATGATTGATCGGAGAAAATGGGTGAGGTAAAAAAAAATATAATGTCAGAGAATAAAGTAGTATCAAAACCGGTTGCAGAACAAAATGATATAGTTGAAAGAGCCAAAGGCTTTTGGGCAAAATTTAGTAAGCCCATTATTTATGTTGGAAGCGCACTGATTTTATTAGGTGGTGGATGGCTTGCTTATAAAAATCTGGTACTGGCACCTAAAGTTGAAAAATCAGCGGATGTAATTTTTCCTGCAGAGCAATTATTTGATAAGATGACGCAAAGTGGTTTCAATAAAGATTCTATCAACATCGTACTAAATGGCGGAGCTGGTGTAACTACCGGCGTATTGAAAATTGCTTCAAATTACAGCGGAACACCTGCTGGAAACAGGGCTAATTTTATGGCTGGTGCTTGTTACCTTCACAACAAAGATTTTAACAATGCCATTAAATACCTGAAAGAATTTTCGACCAATGCAACCCAGGTTCAAACCGCTGCTTACAGCATGTTGGGGGATGCGTATGCTGAATTGAAAAAGAACGAAGAAGCTTTATCTTACTACAAAAAAGCAGCGTCCGTAAACAAGAAGGATGAATTTATGTCGTCTGAATCATTGTTTAAAGCGGCGTCTTTTGCAGAAACAACCGGCAACACAAAAGAAGCCATCGATTTATATCAGCAAACAAAAGAGGAATTTCCAAAGAACACACACAATGCAGAGATCGACAAGAGTCTTGCAAAGTTGGGAATTACTAAATAATACCTTTAGCGCATTGCCAGGCAACTGGTCATGACTGATCATCATTACACTAGTTTTTTATAAAAATATTTAATTGTAATCATGTCAACCAGCTCAACAAATTTATACAATAAAACAGGCATCCAACTACCAAAGGGTGCCTGTGTTGTTATTGTGCGTACAGAATGGAATGCCGAAGCGATTGATAAGCTACAGGCCGGCTGCATAAAAGTGCTGGAAGAAAACGGAATCCACTATAAAATTGTAACGGTTCCCGGGGCATTTGAAATTGCCTTTTGTGTAAAAACCTTTTGGGACGCACACAAATACAAAGACGACAAGCCACATGCTTTCATTGCATTGGGTTGCGTTGTAAGAGGCGGCACTCCGCATTTTGACTATGTATGTAAAGCTGTAACAGATAGCGTGGTGCAACTAAATTTGCAAATGTCGGTCCCAACAATTTTTGGCATTTTAACGGTCGATAATCAACAGCAAATAGATGAAAGAACCGGTGGAATACATGGTCATAAAGGTGAAGAAGCTGCCATTACTGCAATGAAAATGATTGCTTTAAAATATTCTTTTAGTTCCACCGAAAAAGCTGGTGGACTTTAGCGTCCTTTTAGGTTGAACCCGCTGAAAATACGATTCCAAAATTCTTAATTCTCCGTTTGAGGTAATGCATGAAAGTACAATTATTTATCCCATGTTTTGTTGACCAGCTTTACCCGCAAACGGCTTTCAATATGCTTAAAGTTTTGGAAAAGGCAGGTTGTGAAGTTTATTACAATACCGATCAAACCTGTTGTGGGCAACCTGCTTTTAATGCAGGGTTCTGGGATGAAGCCAAAGCTGTTTGTGCTAAGTTTCTAAAAGATTTTGATACCGCTGATTATGTCGTTGCGCCCAGCGCCAGTTGTGTTGGTTTTGTAAGAAATTATTATAGTAAATTATTTGAAGACTCTACTTTACATAACCGGGTAACAGATTTGAGCAGTCGGACGTACGAGTTTACAGAGTTTTTGACCGATGTGTTAAAGGTAGAAAATTTCAATGCTGCCCTAGATGCCAAAGCCACTTATCATGACAGTTGTGCCGCACTAAGAGAGTGTAAAATAAAGGATGGTCCTCGCAGATTGCTGGGCAATGTAAAAGGATTAGAACTGGTGGAAATGAACCATACCGAAACCTGCTGTGGGTTTGGCGGTACCTTTGCCGTAAAATTTGATGCCATCTCTATTGGTATGGCTGATCAAAAAGTTTCCAACGCCCTCGCTACAAATGCTGAATACATTATTTCTACTGATTTAAGTTGCCTGATGCACCTCGATGGTTATATCAAAGGGAAACAACTTCCGTTGAAAACAATGCACATTGCGGATGTGTTGGCCAGTGGTTGGGAATAGTTTCGGTTACCAATTTAGTTCATCGTACACCACTAAAAAATTTCAATAAATCAGTTTCTTTCTTCACGTCAACTGCATTGGCAGCACTTTTCGGTTTTCAGGATTGCTTCAAGGAAAATTGACGAAGGAGGCAACGAGAAAGGCGCACGACATTTTAGTCTTCCAAAAATTCAACATTAGATTCAATCGTAGCCTTGCATAATGAACAGGATTTCCCCTTCCCGGATATTTGGATATTTTTTTAAACTAAAGACTTGCTTTTTTCGTAGATGTATTAAAAATTATTTCATGAGAAAAATGATCTATGCGTTGTTGTTACTTCCCCTCGCAATATCCTGCAACCATCAAAGCAACGCAATAGCCGATAGGAAATTCATTGACAGTCTTTTATTGGATTACCAGGAACCAACGGCCATTAAGGCGAATGTGTCGGAAGTAGATTTTTGGCAGAGAAGAATCAACCCAAAATTGCCGGGCCTGGTAAATGAGACAAAATATGCCGGAGCATTGGTGCAGCGATTTCATTTAAAAGGCGACATCTCAGATTTAATACGGGCAGACAGCATCTTACTTCAAATAGATTCATTGTATAATCACAAGGAGGCAACACCCAATCTTTCAATGGCATTACATTGCTTGTTGCAACATCGGTTTAATGAAGCAACCGTTTGGTTTCAAAAAGCAAAAGCCATCGGTATCAAAAAATATGAATCGCATGCAGTAGCTTTTGATGTAAATTTTGAATCTGGTTTATATGCCAATGCACTGGCTAATCTAAATGCAATTAAGGCCGAAAATGATTACGGCTACCAATTCCGGAAATCAAAATGGGAGCATTACAAAGGCAATATGGATTCAGCGATTCAGGCAATGCAAAACGCAGTAGCATTGAGTGGGGGAGACATTGCTTTGAAACAGGCAGCCTTGTCCAACACCGCCGATTTATATCTGCACAACAGCGAATTGGAAAAAGCCAATAAATTATATATGGAATCCATCCGGTTAAATGCAGCAGATTTGCACAGTATAATGGGGCTTGGCTGGATTGCATTGGCGCATGACCACAATGACTCGCTGGCAGAAAAAATATTTTTTTTTGTTAGCACAAAAACCAGCTCACCTGATCCTTATTTTCAACTGGCTCAAACAGCGTCAGCGAGGGGCGATAGCATTTTGCAGAAAAAATATGCAAGCCGTTTTGCAAACCAGGTGGAAGACAGTGCCTATGGAAATATGTATAATAAATACCTGATTGAATTGTACACCGGTATATTAAACAACCCAGAAAGAGCGGAGGTAATTGCGAAAAGAGAACTGTCAAACAGGGCCACCCCGCAAACTTATAGCTGGTATGCCTGGTCTTTACTCTCCAATAATAAACAGGATGAGGCTTATAAAATATACCAAAAAAGGGTATCTGGCAAACCGCTTGAAGGATTGGAATTATATTGGATGGGCAAAATGATGCAGGCAATGAATAAGGGGTATAACGCCAAACAGTATTTTAAAGAAGCTTATAAAAACAGGTATGATCTTAGTCCAGAAAAAGTAATTGATCTGGAAACGGAATCAGGAATAAAATAACCTGGTAATGGTCCAATAAGCGGCAATGACTGCAATCATAAAGGATAACGGAATTACAATGTATTTACGATAATAAGGTTTATCTCCAAACCATTTTCCAAATAAAAGGAAGGCAGATAATATAACAACCAACTGCCCTAGTTCAACACCCACATTAAACAACACCAAAGAGGTTAGGTAATATTTTTCCGGTAAGCCGAGTTGGCCCAATGCATTGGCAAAGCCCATTCCATGCAATAATCCAAATAAAAAAACAATAGCAATCCTTGATCCCCTCAGTTTTGAAGAATAAATATTTTCAAGTGCCACCAGCAAAATAGAGAAGGCAATCAATGATTCTACCCAGTAGGAATTGGGTGTAATTACTTTGTACATGGCTAAACCCAATGTGATAGAATGTGCTACGGTAAAAGCAGTAGCCTGCAATAAAACCGGTTTCAGTTTTGGGCTTAGCAGGTATAAACTTAAAACAAATAAAATATGATCCAGTCCTAACGGAACAATATGCTCAAAGCCCAGTTGCAAGTATAAAATAGCTGCGTCTGTTTTTGAAAGATTTTCTAATTCGCCAACTATTACATGAGCTGATGCAGGCTGGCTCAATAAAAGAAATATGATACCAGATATGCTTAATATTGTTAAACGATTCGGGCAATTATTTTTTGTCATAAAGATTATTTGGTACCCGGTAATGAAATTAATTGGAAATGCTGTTTAAAAAAATCTGTATTGTAAATGAATAAATGGAAGGAATGTCTTTCCATTTATTCATTTGTCAGGTTCATTAAAAAAACAATGCCATTTTTAGCCTTGCAAAAAATGGTGTTCCAGGTGTAAAATTCAATTCTGAAACCGGAGCAGGTTCATTGAATAATCTCGATTCAGTTGCAAATTGTGCTTCGTTCCATTCTACATTTAAAATATTTTCAAAAGCCACTCCTATTTCATATTTAGGTTGCGTAAAGTTAATAGCAGCATCCACAACTGTATAGCCTTTCGCCACAATGCTGTTGTCTTCATTGGCTGGCCGATCAGTGATATACCGGTAAGTAATTCCTCCGTTGATGCCCTTTTTTGTTTTGTAAAAGATACCACCAATACTAGTTGCAGTTGGGGCTAATGGAATATAATCCTGTCCTTTTATTTCTCCCCTCGCTCTTGGCTTTGTTAAGTTCACATTCACATTGGCAAATAAATTTTTACTAAATTGATAGCGGGCAATTAAATCAATTCCCTGCCTTTTTGTTTTACCACTTGGCTCCACATTTCCATCATCACCTACATATACAAATTCCTGGTTTAGATAAAGATTCCAGATAGCAACGGATAGAAATAAATTATTGACCGGCTTTAATACAATACCGATATCCATGCCATAGGCTGCCGGTAAAATTTCCTTTCCGTCTTTAGCTACCACAACCCTGGTATCGTTTGAATGAAATCCTTTACCCGCTTTTATAAACAATTGTATTGCGTTATTAAAAGTGTACTGTACATTCAACTTAGGACTAATAATTGATTTACCCTGCGCATTCATTTGTTGTAAACTCAATTTGTCAAAATAGTTAAAATACAGGTAGTCAAATCGAATACCGCCATCCAGTAAGAATTTCCCAATACTTGCCTGCTGTTGTACGTATGCGTTTAGGTTCAATTCTTTAATATTACCTAATTTAATGTTTTCCAAAAAACTACGTTTTACCACCCTGGTTAGTTTGGTATCACTGGTGGCATCAAAACGTAAACCAACACCAGCAAAGGAATGCAGCTTCCAGTTTCCAGCATCGTATTTCTTATCCAGCCTGGAGGCGTAACCAAGAATCTTCCTGCTTTCTGCCTGGTTAATTTCATCACCATTTACCGGATCATTAACAAAAAATGTAAAATTTGAGAACAGGTTAAAAATATACCTGTTGTAAAAAAGCTGATTCTCCCAGTTAACACTATTTTTAAAACGGTGGGCAACAATTATGTTTGCATTGTGCCTTTCTGTATTACCGCCTTCCGTTGGATCAATAGAACCAAACCGATCGATCAGCCCGCTATTGACAGCTCTTTCCGGCACCTGTCCGGAAGCATCCCATTTGCTCTTAAATGACGAAAGAGATGCCGTTAGTTGGGTGTTTTCGGAGATTGCTAAATTGTATTTTCCAAAAATATTGAAGCGGTTAAAATTTTGAGGATTGATGGTTGGACCATTGGTGTAATAATACTCCGAGGCAATATAGGCGCTTTGTTTATCCTTATTTTTTTTCAATAAATCAAGCATGGCAAGGGCCCGGCAGGTATTGAAGCGGCCACCCTCCACCTGGATGGTACTTTTATCAATATTATTAAAGCTGGAGAAAGATACATAGCCCGCTGTATTAAAATTTCCCTGTTGCGTATAATATGGCCCAGCACCAAAATCAACCTTGTTGATGGTTTCTGGAATAATAAAATGAGCATCTGCATATCCCTGTCCATGTGCATGGCTCACCATATTTACTGGCATTCCATCCACGCTCACCTGGATATCTGTTCCATGATCACTGTCAAATCCTCTTAAAAATATTTGTTCCGCTTTACCGCCACCTGCATGTTGCGCTATAAAAAGACCAGGGACCAGTCGCAGTAATTCCTGGGTATTTCGAACAGGTTTTAAGTCAAGGTCAATTTTACTGAGTGTATTGAATTTTGACAAATTCCCTGTTTTTAGCACAATGTCTTTAAGGTCGATTACTGCAGTTTGTAATTCAATTTTTGTCGTTCCCTTTTCACTTAAAAAGACTGGGTTTGCCTGGTAGCCTATTAATGAAACCCAAACCCAACTAGTATCAGAACTGTGTCGGATTGAAAAATTTCCATATTGATCCGACTGGGTATTGAAAGACTGGTTGGCAGACGCAGTAATGGTTGCACCTGCCAACGGCTGCCTGCTTTTACTATCCACCACCTTACCCCTCAAAATATGTTGTGCATGAATGCCGATAAAAAAATTAAATAGCAATAGGGGCAGCATTAATATGATTTGTTTGTTTCTGTATTTCATTTGAAAAATTTACGTTGTTCGTTGATAAAGTCAATGGAGGATTATACCGCTGTTCAACGGTATAATGTGTGCTATGCTTATAAGCGTAGAAGCATTCCTACAATTATGGCATAGCACTATCATGCATGTACTAATCAGTGAATAATAAATTCAAAAATTAGAACAAGGCGATACAAAAAATCAACTTAAACTTTCGGTGGTGGATAGTCGTTTGCCAGGTGGATAAACACCAGGTTGGATGAGGTGTGATAATGAGTTTTTTTTAATCTGAGGCGGAAAATAAGCTTATTGATTGCGGCATGACCGATGAACTCATTTTGTGAGCTATCCTTTTTTAAATTGGGAGACTCTTTCTGCTGATTGCGTTTCTTTGCGGCTTCCTTCAATTCATTATGAACGTGGTATTTTCCATTTTCAAAATGGACGGTAGTGATGTGTTCAGAATAATTAAAAATATGTTGGGTAATATCTACAAAATAGGGTACGACTGGCTTTACCAGCAATGTTGCGTAAACAACCAGCAGCATATATGATAGCACCTTTTTCATTGTAAACGCAAAAATAAAGTTGTAGTTAGTTTGCTATGGTTCTAAATTAATTATTCGATATTTAACATACGTAGTAAATGCTGATGGAGATTTAATAAGACTGATTTATATGTTACACTTTATTCAATAAATTTGAAAATATATTGCGGTTTGCAGTAAGTATTATATAAAATCGGGCATAAGAAAGCCGGAAGAAAAACTTCCGGCCAATTTATCCATGGAGGTAAACGTTACCAGGGTGACGCAAGATAAGGGAACGATGCACTAAATGCTTTATCATTACCTGCTACGTTGTCTTTAGTAAGGGTTGGATTACTTACGCCTGTTGGTCCGCCGAATAACAGTAATAATTCAACATCAATTACATCATCTGCCAAAGCCCGTCCGGTCAACACATTGGTACCATCAAAAAACGTGGTAGTACCTGTTGTGGATACATTCAATACATCTGTTGCTAATAAACCTGTTAACTGTGCCGCAGTTTGTGTTAATGCATTGGTTGTATATCCGGGGTTTAAAGCTGCCAGCGTAGCAGTAAATTCTGCAGCAAACATGGCATTCATTTGCGAAGGAGTAGTGGTATTAAATTTTTGCTTGTTAGCTGCACCAACAAATACAGTGTTGATGGCAGGTCTGCCCATTTGATCCTGTTGTTCGTAGTATGTAGTGGCCATTACCGGTGCATCATCTTTTTTGCAGGAAGTAATCATTAAGCTTCCGCCTAATACGATTGATAATATTTTTATTGTTGCTTTCATGTTCTTAAATTTTTAATGTTGATGATTTAGATTTTCTTTTTTGTTTCAAGCCATACATTGATTTTACCTGTTCCTCCCAATAATGTTTTCGGTACTTCCACAACAAAACTCATTACATTGGTTCCGGCAAATGTATCTGTACCAGTGCTGCTAAATCCTGAGGCTGTGCCTGCAATAACTTTTTTGTACTGATTCAAATCAAAGAAAAATGGATCATCTCTTGGACCGGCAAAGGCTTTGATACCATTTGTGGCAGTAGTTACAACGGGAGAAGCGGCGCCATAGGGAGTAACTCCAACAATAGCGGTTATGCTTCCCTCCAATTTGCTTCGGGTACCCTTTTCCGATGGTGCAATCGGGCCATAAATATTGATACTGTTAGTGGCTGCAACATACTTGCCTTGTATTACAAGATCCTCAATATTATCATTGTTGTTATCAATGTTAAATTCAAGAATCGTATTTTCATCATACTTGGCTGTGGCAGATGCACCAGGACTCATAAGCCCCTGGGTGTTTGCAACAAATACCAGATTACTTGTAGTCTGGCCCTGAAATACATACAAATCTGTAATGTCAATTGCCTGGCTGGTTACAGTTGGAGAATCAATATGATCCGCTGCAAAAATTATTCCTCCTGTAACGGCTGCTGTTATTGCAATTGCTGCCAGCATGATTTTTTTTGTTTTCATTTTCATGATTTTTTTGATTAGTAATGATTGATTTTTTATTTATATCCACAGTTACGAGAGTATGTAACTTTTGGATTTTTATTAACAAAAAAAATCAACCAACTTTTTTCCGCACTTATTAAATAGATTTGTTTTTAAATTTTAAAAAATACCTCATGGCATATTGGTTAGTAAAGTCAGAACCTTTTAAATATAGTTGGGACCAGTTTGTAAAAGACAAACAAACATTTTGGGATGGCGTAAGAAATTATGGAGCCCGCAATAATTTACGAGCAATGAAAAAAGGCGATCCCGTTTTATTCTATCATAGCAATGAAGGGGTTGAAATTGTTGGGATTGCAAAGGTTGCAAAAGAGTCTTACCAGGATCCAACCACGGAAGAAGCTGCCTGGCTGGTGGTTGATTTAAAGCCTTATAAAAAATTAAAAAATCCGGTTACACTGGCGCAGGTAAAAGCAGATATCCGTTTGAGTGAAATGGCCCTGGTTCGTCTCGGAAGGTTGTCTGTTCAACCCGTTACTGATGAGGAATGGAAAATAGTGATGGAGCTGGCAGGGGAGAAGTAATACCCTGCGTTTGCTGAAAAGAGATATAAATGCAGCGCAGTTGAATCAGCGTGTACTGCTTTTGGTAAGTGAAGGGTGGATAGTGTAAATGTTTCACCTTTCCCCATTCACCTTCCATAATCGGAGGTGTTTTCGTTTGTATTTCATTTAACATTTTAAGCAGGTTTCCTTTATTATGTAATTTGTATCAATGAGCATCTAATAACTCTAAACTTATTGTTATGAATGCTAAGCTATTATTACCCGCCTTGTTATTTACTACATTTTTATTTTCTTGCCACAACAACTCAAAAGAAAATCAGGTAGCTGATTCTTTAATGGCAGACACTAAAAACGTACCCCCTCAAAGCCGGCAAAAAAGTGTTGAAAATGAAAAAATACCAGTTGGCAATTCAAGTCAAAGTGTAGCCGATTCTTCCGTTGCACAAACACCTGCCACAGCAGTCGCCCACACAGATTGGGACAAGAAGATCATCAAAACAGCCATTGTTCAACTGGAAGTAAAAGATTTTAAAAAGTACAACGAAACTATCCATAATAGTATCCGTCAATATGGTGGCTATATTTCTCAGGAAGAGCAAAATCTTACGGATGAAAAATCAGAAACTGTGCTCATCCTAAAAGTTCCGGTAGATCAGTTCGAGAGCTTAATGAACGCTTTACCAGTAGGAGACGTAAAAGTGATACAACGCAAAATTACCAGCGAGGATGTAACCGGAGAAGTTATTGATACGAGGTCGAGATTAGAAGCAAAAAAGCAAGTGCGATTAAAGTACCTCAATTTTTTGAAAGCTTCTAAAAATATGGAAGAAGTGTTGCAGGTACAAAGCGAAATCAATAACATGCAGGAAGAAATTGAAGCCGCTGCCGGGCGGGTAGAATACCTCTCTCACCAGTCGGCATATAGTACTATAAATCTCACTTTTTATCAACCTGCTGTTGGATTTAAACCCACAGATGTTAGTCCTGCTTTTTTTGCCAGGGTTGGTAATGCGTTCAAATCGGGTGCTGAATGGTTGATTGAATTATTGGTTGCAATGATTTCGATATGGCCGCTTTGTTTGATTGTTATTGGTTCAATTTTCGGATATAAAAGAATAAAATCTTTCAAGGTAACGCCACAGAAATTGTAAATTTGGACATGGATAAAAAGCATATTGTAGTACTAACCGGCGCAGGCATCAGCGCCGAAAGCGGATTAAAAACATTTCGGGATAGCGATGGATTGTGGAACGGGTATGATGTTTACGAAGTGGCATCGCCGCAAGGCTGGGCCAACAATCCCAAACTGGTGCTGAATTTTTACAATGACAGAAGGAGAGATGTTGCCGCTGCAAAACCAAATGCTGCACATATCGGCCTGGCCGATTTGGAGAAAGATTTTGACGTAACAGTCATCACACAAAATATTGATGACCTGCATGAACGTGCAGGTTCAACAAAAGTACTACACCTCCATGGACAGATATTTTTCATGAGAAGTGAAGATGATGAGACAACCATTTACCCAATTTCCGGCGACATTAATGTAGGTGATACCGATAAAGATGGATCACAATTAAGGCCGCATATTGTATGGTTTGGAGAAGCCGTTCCCATGATGGAAAAGGCAGTGAGTGTGATGAATGATTGCGATTACTTTGTAGTGGTAGGTACTTCATTACAGGTTTACCCGGCAGCCTCATTACTGCAA